>Ga0255334_1000059_pt1 | contig 139114 bp, 127 predicted proteins | sample EtOH5_35cm_T3_12_FD_202080 | JGI IMG/M metagenome (GOLD analysis project Ga0255334, IMG submission 202080) | Sandy soil microbial communities from University of British Columbia, Vancouver, Canada - EtOH5_35cm_T3_129 | ecosystem: Engineered > Artificial ecosystem > Sand microcosm >...
TCGTCTACCGCGTGGCCCAGCGAGACGCCCGGCGCGGTGTCGAAGCCGATCGTGGTGGCCGGGAACTGGGCGACGTGGGTGACCTGCAGCGGCGACTGCTGGGTCTTGATGGTCGAGAAGGCGGCCAGCGGCGTCGGCGCGCCGCCGCCGGTCTTCAGGTTCAGATTGCCCAGGGTGGTCGGGTCGACCAGGACGCCGGGCTTGGCCTCCAGGATCACCCGGTACTGGTTAGTCTCGGTGAAGATGGTCGAGACGATCCGCTGGCCAAAGGCGCTGTAGAGGGCGTCGTCGACGTCGGAAGCGGTGATCGACAGGCGCGCGGCGGTGTCGCGGTCGATGTCGACATAGGCGGCCTGACCGGTGGCCGAGGCGTCGGAATAGACGTTGCGGACGGCCTTCACCTTCGCCAGTTCGGCCGTGAGTTTGCCGGCCCATTCCTTGATCGTGGCGGTGTCGGCGCCTTCCAGCGACAGGCGGTACTGGGTGGGGCCCGTCTCGGCGTCGATGGTCAGGTCCTGGGTGGGCTGGAGGTACAGCGTCACGCCGGGGACATTGGCCACGCGTTCGCGCAGCCGCTGCATGATCTTCTCCTGCGAGCCGGAGCGGTCGGCCTTCAGGTTGATCTGCATCTGGCCGGTGTGGAGCATGGCGTTGTTGGCGCCGTCGACGCCGATGAACGAGGCCACGTTCTCGACCGCCGGATCGTCCAGGATGGCCTCGGCCGCCTGCCGCTGCAGGGCCGCCATGCGGTCATAGGAGACCGACTGGGCCATCTCGGTGCGGGCTTGCAGCTGGCCGGTGTCCTGGGTGGGGAACAGGCCCTTGGGGATGATCATGTAGAGCACGCCGGTCAGGACCAGCGTGCCGACGGCGACGACGAGCGTCGCGACCTGGCGCTCCAGAACCCAGGCCAGGGCGACCTCGTAGCGGGCCTCGACCTTGGCGAACAGATCCTGGGTTTTCTTGCTGATCCCCTTGGCCTCCTGGCCCTCGTGCGGCTTCAGCCAGCGGGCCGACAGCATGGGGGTCAGGGTCAGGGAGACCACCGCCGAGATCAGGATGGTGATGGCCAGGCTGATGGCGAATTCGCGGAACAGGCGCCCGACCACGTCGCCCATGAACAGCAGCGGGATCAGCACGGCGATCAGCGAGATGGTCAGCGAGATGATCGTGAAGCCGATCTCCTTCGCGCCCTTCAGCGCCGCCTCCATGGGTTTTTCGCCCTTCTCGAGGTGGCGGGTGATGTTCTCGATCATCACGATGGCGTCGTCGACGACGAAGCCGGTGGCGATGGTCAGGGCCATCAGGCTCAAGTTGTTGAGGCTGAAACCCATCAGGTACATCACCCCGCACGAGCCGATCAGCGAGATCGGCACGGCCAGGCTGGCGATCACCGTCGCGCGCAGGCTGTGCAGGAAGAAGAAGATCACCAGCACCACCAGCCCCACGGCCAGCAGCAGCTCGATCTCGACATGGTGCACCGAGGCGCGGATGCCGGTGGTGCGGTCGGCCAGCACCTGGACGTCCAGGGTGGCGGGCAGGCCGGCCTGAAGCTCGGGGAGCTTGGCCTTGATGGCGTCGACGGTCTTGATGACGTTGGCGCCGGGCTGGCGCTGGACGTTGACGATGATCGCCGGGGTCTTGCCGGCCCAGGCGCCCAGGCGGGTGTTCTCGGCGCTCTCGACGACCTGGGCGATATCCGACAGGCGGATCGGCGCGCCGTCCTTGTAGGTGACGATCAGCGAGCGGTAGTCGTCGACGCTGAGCAACTGGTCGTTGGCGTTGATCGTGTAGCTGCGGGTGGGGCCGTCGAAGCTGCCCTTGGCGCTGTTGGCGTTGGCGGCGCTGATCGCGGTCTGCACGTCCGACAGGGTCAGGCCGTAGCTGGCCATGGCCTGGGTGTCGGCCTGGATGCGCATGGCCGGCCGCTGGCCGCCCGACAGCGACACCAGGCCCACGCCCGAGACCTGGCTGATCTTCTGGGCCAGGCGGGTGTTCACGAGGTTCTGCACCTCGGTCAGCGGCAGGGTGTCGGAGGTGATGGCCAGGGTCAGGACCGGCGCGTCGGCTGGGTTGACCTTGGCGTAGACCGGCGGGGCGGGCAGGTCGGCCGGCAGCAGCGAGCCGCTGGCGTTGATGGCGGCCTGCACCTCCTGCTCGGCGACGTCCAGCGTCTCGCCCAGATTGAACTGCAGGGTGATGACCGAGGCCCCGGCCGTGCTGACCGAGCTCATCCTGGCCAGGCCCGACATCTCGCCCAGCTGGCGCTCCAGCGGCGCGGTGACGGTCTGGCTCATCACCTCGGGGCTGGCCCCGGGATACAGGGTCTGGACCTGGATGGTGGGGTAGTCGACCTGGGGCAGGGCCGACAGCGGCAGCAGCCGGAAGCCGACCAGGCCGGCCAGGACGATGGCCGCCATGAACAGGGCCGTGGCGACCGGCCGCTGGATGAAGGGACGCGAGGGGTTCATCGCGGCTGGCCCGACTATTCCGGACGCTGCGGGCGCTGGCGACGGGCCTTGCCGTCGCCCTTGCCTTGCCCCGCCGGCTTGGCGCCCGGCAGTTGGACCTTGCCGCCGTCGCGCAGGCGGTCGCCGCCCTCGGTGATGACCTTGTCGCCGACCTTCAGGCCTTGCGTGATCTGCACCTGGACGCCCGTCGCCTGGCCGGTCTTCACCGGGGTCTTGGAGACGGTCTGGTCGCTGTTCAGCAGCCACACGAACGCGCCGTCGCCGCCCTGGCGCACGGCCGTGGCCGGCACGACGATCGCGCCCTTGAGGGTGTCCAGCTCCATGCGGACATTGACGAACTGGCTGGGGAACAGGGCGTTGTCGCTGTTCGGGAAACGGGCCTTGGCCTTCACCGTGCCGGTGCCGGTGTCCACGATGTTGTCGAGCGTCGAGAACGAGCCGCGATCCAGGGTCTGGGTGCGGGTGCGGTCCAGGGCGATGACCGGCACGTTGGCGCGACCCTGGCGGGCGGCGATGCGCGGGACGTCGTCCTGCGGGACGGTGAATTCGACGTCGATCGGCGAGACGGTGGTGATCACCGCCACGCCGTTGGCGTCGCCCGCGCCGATATAGTTGCCGACGTCCGTGACGCGCAGGCCGACCCGGCCCGAGACGGGCGCGACGATACGGGCGAAGCCAAGGTTCAGGCGCGCCGTGCCGACGGCGGCGCGGTCGGCCATCACCGTGCCTTCCAATTGCTTGACCGTGGCGGCCTGGGTGTCGACCTCCTGCCGGGCGATCGAGTCCTGGGTCAGCAGGGTCTGGTAGCGGCCGAGGGTGAGGCGGGCCGCGGTCAGCTGGGCCTCGTCGCGGGTCTGGTTCCCCTGCGCCTGCAGCAGCGCCATCTCGTACGGGCGGGGATCGATCTGGACCAGGGCCTGGCCGCGCTGGACCACCTGGCCTTCACGGAACATCACCTGGGTGATCGTACCGCCGACCTGAGGACGCACCGTCACCGTCGCGGCAGGCTTCACCGTGCCCAGCGCCTCGATGACGATCGGCAGGTCCGTCGCGCTGGCCGTGGCCACCGCCACCGTGCTGGCCGGACCGCGCCGACCGCCGCCGCCGAAGCCGCCCCCAGGACCACCGCCTTCGCCGCTCTTGTCGCCGTGCAGCAGGGTCCAGGCCAGCCAGGCCACGCCGGCCAGGGCCAGGATCGCGATCAGTCCGCCAAGGATCAGCGTCCGGCGGCGCGGGGGCGTACGCGGGGCGTGAAAGTCAGTCATCGTCAGCCTTCGAACGGCCGCGCGCGGGGCGGCGTGAGCGGGCGGCGACTGGCCGCCCATAGGGAACGCGCCGTCGTGAGCGGACGGACCCTTAGTGCCCTAGAGGCCGAACATGTGCGCCGGTTTGCAGATCTGAAATGATCGAGCCTCGATATGGCTCCGCTTTACCGTCGGAAAGTCGCCACGGTCGCGCCGCGCGCGAGACCTCGATCAGCCCATGGGCTTGTCCAGCGTCGTTGGCGGCTTGCTGAACCACTGGGGTCCCTGCGGGGTCATGTGGATGCAGTCTTCCAGCCGCACGCCGAACTCGCCGGGGATGTAGATGCCCGGCTCGTCCGAGAAGCACATGCCCGGCGCCAGCTTCGTCGTCTCGGACATCACGAAGTTCACCGGCTCGTGGCCGTCCATGCCGATGCCGTGGCCGGTGCGGTGCGACAGGCCGGGCAGCTTGTAGCGCGGGCCCCAGCCGAGGCTGTCGTAATAGGCGCGGACGGCGCGGTCGACCGAGCCGGCCTCGACCCCGATCTGGGCGGCCTCGAACGCCACCTGCTGGCCGCGCGCGACGTCGTTCCAGACCTTGCGCTGGCGGGCGGTGGGCTCGCCGAACACGAAGGTGCGCGAGATGTCCGACTCGTAGCCGCCGACATTGCAGCCGCAGTCCATCAGCACGACCTGGCCCTCGCCCAGCACCTGGGGCTGACGCGAGCCGTGCGGGTAGGCGCTGGCCTCGCCGATCAGGATCAGGTTGAAGCTGACCCGCGCGCCTTGCTTCACCGTGAACTCGGCCATCAGGGCGCCGATGTCCTTGGGACCCATGCCGGCGCGGACATTGCCGTGGGTGTGGCGCAGGGCCGCGACGGTGATGTCGGCGGCGACCTGCATCAGGGCCAGCTCGGCCGGCGACTTGATCATCCGGCAGCCGCGGAACACCGCCGCGCCCGAGACCACCTGGGCCGAGGGCAGGGCGCCGGTCAGGCCGTCGACGATGAACGCACGGATCGTCTCCTCGACGCCGATCTTGCCGGAGGCCAGTTTGCGGTCTGCCAGCAGTCCGGCGGCGATCGCGTAGGGGCTTTCGTCCTCTTCCCAGGTGCGGACCTCGGCGGGCACGCCCAGGCTCTGGCGGATCGAGGGTTCCTCGAACTTCGGCACGACCATGCCGACCTGGCCCTCGCGCGGGATGATCGCCAGGCACGGCCGCTCGCTGCGGCTCCATTGCGCGCCGGTGAAGTAGTCCATCGACGAGCCCGGCTCGGTGACGATCGCCGACAGGCCCAGCTTGACCATCAGGGCCTGGGCGCGTTCCAGCCGCGCCTGGCGCTCGGCCGGGCCGATCAGGGCGGCGCCGTCGGTCATCTTCTTGACGCCGGGCTGCCGGGCCCAGGCGGGCGCGCCCATCGCGGCCGCGCTCGCCGCGGCGCCGGCCAGGAAGCCGCGCCGGCCCAGGTCTTGAAATGCGGTCATGTCGGTCCTCGAAACCCTGTGAGCTCACGGCGACGCAGCGCGCGTCGGAAGGCCTTTTGTGAGCCCTGGAAGCTTGGCCTGACAAGGCCTGGATCGACGGAGAACGTCCGCCGACGGCGCGGTTCCAGCGCGCCCCTCGCACCAAGCGCGAGGCCCGGCGGGCTCCCTTCGCGGTAAGGCTTCTGCTACAGCCGCTTGCCCTTGCACGTCATCCGCGCTGCTATCGGGCGTTGTTCGGGGGAGTGCGTATGAACCATCAGTCGTTGTCGGCCTTCATCTGGTCGGTCGCCGACCTGCTGCGCGGCGACTACAAGCAGTCCGACTACGGCAAGGTCATCCTGCCGTTCACCGTGCTGCGGCGGCTGGACTGCGTGCTGGAGGCGACCAAGCCGGCGGTGCTGGAGGAACTGGCCAAGCGCGAGGCGGCGGGGGTCAATCCCGAGCCGTACCTGCTGCGCGCCGCCAAGCAGAGCTTCTACAACACCTCCAAGCTCGACATGGGCCGGCTGATCGGCGACGCCGACAACATCGCCGCCAACCTCTACGCCTATATCCAGGGCTTCTCGGGCCCGGTGCGCGACATCTTCGAGCGCTTCGAGTTCTTCAGCCAGGTCGACAAGCTGGCCAAGGCCGGGCTGCTCTATCAGGTCGCCGAGAAGTTCGCCGGCATCGACCTGCACCCCGGGGCGGTCGACAACCACCAGATGGGCCTGGCGTTCGAGGAGCTGATCCGCAAGTTCGCCGAACTGTCCAACGAGACGGCCGGGGAGCACTTCACGCCCCGTGAGGTCATCGGCCTGATGGTGTCCCTGCTGTTCGTCGAGGACGACGACGCCCTGTCCAAGCCCGGCGTGGTTCGCACCATCTATGACCCCACCGCCGGCACGGGCGGCATGTTGTCGGTCGCCGAGGAGCGTCTGACCCAGCACAATCCGGGCGCGCGCCTGACCATGTTCGGCCAGGAGCTGAACGACGAGTCCTACGCCATCTGCAAGGCCGACATGCTGATCAAGGGGCAGGACGTCGGGGCCATCATCCCCGGCAACACCCTGTCCGACGACGGCCACCCGGGGCGCCAGTTCGACTACATGCTGTCCAACCCGCCGTTCGGGGTGGAGTGGAAGAAGGTCGAGAAGATCGTCCGCGCCGAGCACGAGCAGCAGGGCTTCGCCGGCCGCTTTGGCCCCGGCCTGCCGCGGGTGTCGGACGGCTCCCTGCTGTTCCTGCTGCACCTGCTGTCGAAGATGCGCCCGGCCCAGGACGGCGGCAGCCGGTTCGGCATCGTCCTGAACGGCTCGCCCCTGTTCACCGGCGGGGCCGGCAGCGGCGAGAGCGAGATCCGCCGCTACCTGCTGGAGAACGACCTGGTCGAGGCCATCGTCGCCCTGCCGACCGACATGTTCTACAACACCGGCATCGCCACCTATGTCTGGATCGTCTCCAACAAGAAGCCCGTCGCCCGCAAGGGCAGGCTGCAGCTGATCGACGCCAGCGGCTTCTGGAAGAAGATGCGCAAGTCGCTGGGCTCCAAGCGCAAGGAGATGGGCGAGGACGACATCGCCCTGGTCACCCGGCTGTTCGGCGACTTCGTGGAAGCCCGGATCGCCACCCTGGTCGACGCCGCCGGCAAGGAGGCCGGCAAGGTCGTGGTCCGCGCCGGCGAAACCCCGCCCGCCGCGCCGCAGGGCGGCAAGGTCAAGCTGGCGCCGCTGTCGCGGATCTTCCCCAACGAGGCCTTCGGCTACCGGACCATCACGGTCGAGCGGCCGCTGCTCGACGACAAGGGCCAGCCGGTGGTCGGCCAGAAGGGCAAGGCCAAGGGCAAGCCGCTGGCCGACAGCGCCCGCCGCGACACCGAGAACGTGCCGCTGTCCGAGGACGTCGACGCCTATTTCGCCCGCGAGGTCCTGCCCCACGCCCCCGACGCCTGGATCGACGCCGACAAGACCAAGGTCGGCTACGAGATCCCGTTCAACCGCCACTTCTACGTCTTCGAGCCGCCCCGCGACCTGGCCGAGATCGACGCCGAACTGCTGCTGGTCACCGACCGGATCAAGGCGATGATCGAAGGGCTGGCGGCGTGAGCAAGTCTGCTTTGCGCGAGGCTGTGCGGAGCCTCATCGTTGCTGACCCCGACATCCAGCCTTCAGCGGCGGGACACACGGGCTACATTGAGCGCTACCGCACTCACTGCGGGGCCAACATTGGTTTGGAAACTAACGGGAAGCGTCATCAAAACCTTTACGTCGAAGGCGCGCGCGTTGACCTCACAATCGTCGGCGACATTCCGCATCAGAGATATCTCGCAACAGACTTTGATAGGGCGAAGCCCAACAGCAACCTGTTTCACGCTGAAGCCTTTGGACAGGCTGATGTGATCCGGTTCAAGCTTTCGGAACCCCAGCAGGCCCAGCGCGTGCTTGCGGAGCTGAAGCGATGAGCTTTCCGGCTTACGAGTGCTACAAGGACAGCGGCTCACTGCGGCTAGGTTTAGTGCCCTCACAGTGGGAGGTCGCCCACCTGAAGCGTGTAGTGACGATGCACTACGGCGATGCTCTCGCGAGCGATATTCGCAACGACGCGGGCGGGGTCCTTGTGTTCGGCTCCAATGGTCCCGTCGGGGTCCATGACGAAGCGAATACACGCGAGCCGGTCATTTTCGTGGGGCGCAAGGGCTCGTGCGGTGCGCTGAACTGGAGTGACCGTGCGGGCTTCGCTATCGACACCGTGTACTTCATCGATGCTAGCGACTGTCGCGCGGATTTGCGTTGGCTTTATTGGACCTTGCACGTCCTCGGTCTAAGCGAGACCTCACAAGATACGGGGGTTCCGGGTCTGGCGAGGGAGACGGCCTATTCAAGTCCAGTCGCCCTGCCTTCGGTGGCCGAGCAGCGCGCCATCGCCGCCTTCCTCGACCGGGAGACCGCCAAGATTGACGCGCTGGTGGAGGCGCAGCGGCGGCTGATCGAACTGCTGAAGGAGAAGCGGCAGGCCGTCATCTCCCACGCCGTCACCAAGGGCCTCGACCCCTCCGCCCCGATGAAGGACTCTGGCGTCGAGTGGCTCGGGGACGTGCCGGCGCATTGGGAGATCTCGCAAAGCCGCCGAATGTTTGGCGTCCGTAGCGAACCGGCGCTACCCGGCGACCAAATGCTCACTGCTTCACAGAAGTATGGTGTGATCTTTCAGGCCGATTTTGTAGAGCGCGAGGGACGTCGAGTCGTTGAAGTCATCATGGGCAAGGACAGCCTGAGGCATGTTGAGCCCGACGACTTCGTTATCAGCATGAGGAGCTTTCAAGGCGGATTGGAATGGTCGCAGTTGAGAGGCTCGACGAGCTTTCACTACGTGATGGTGACGCCGATCAAGTGGGTTCACCCTCCGTTTTTTGCCTGCCTTTTCAAGTCACTCCCGTATATCCAAGCGTTGAGAGCAACGACGGACCTCATTCGCGATGGCCAAGAAATCAGGTACTCGCATTTTGTGAAGGTGCCTCTGCCCGTAATTCCTCTGGAGGAGCAAAAGCAAATCGCCGCGTTTCTCAGCGTGGAAGTTGGCCGGTACGACGGCCTGCTTGAAAAGTCAGAAGAGTTCATTCAGCTCCTCCAAGAACGCCGCGCCGCGCTGATCTCCGCCGCCGTCACCGGCAAGATCGACGTGCGCGGCCTCGTTGAGACGGCGGAGGCGGCATGACCCGGCTTTGGATCGTCCGCGCCGGCCGCCACGGCGAGCGCGAGCTGGAGGCCATTACCCAGGGCAGGCTGTTGCCCGGCTTCAACGAGCTGGGCGACCTGTCGGGCCTGAAGGATCGCGAGGCCACGGACGAAACCCGCGCCAAGATCCCCCTCAAGCAGATCTGGTCCCCCGTGGCCGGCGTCGACGCCTAGGATCGCGAGCATGTCCCTGCACACGGAAAACCGTTTCGAGGACGACGTCGTCGATCATCTGGCCGCGCATGGCTGGCTCTACGAAGCCGGGGCGGGGGCGCGGCACGATCGCGCGCGGGCCTTGTTTCCCGAGGATCTGGTCGCCTGGGTCCGCGACAGCCAGCCCGAGGCCTGGGACGCCCTGAGCAAGACCCACGGCCCGGCCGCCCAGCAGGTGCTGCTGGACCGGCTGCGCAAGTCGCTGGACGAGCGCGGCGTGCTGGACGTGCTGCGCGGCGGGCTCGACATGGTGGGGCTGCGGTCGCGGCTGTCGCTGGCCCAGTTCAAGCCGGCCATGGGCATGAACCCCGAGACCAGCCGCCGCTACCAGGCCAACCGCCTGCGGGTGGCGCGGCAGGTGCGCTACTCGACCGGCAGCGAGAACAGCTTGGACCTGGTGCTGTATCTGAACGGCGTGCCGGTCGCGACCGTCGAGCTGAAGACCGACTTCACCCAGAGCCTTCAGGACGCCATCGACCAGTACCGCTTCGACCGCGATCCTCGTCCCCAGGGCCAGAGGGCCGAGCCGCTGCTCGGCTTCCCCGGCGGGGCGCTGGTGCACTTCGCCGTCAGCAGCAGCGAGGTGGCGATGACCACCCGGCTGGAAGGCAAGGCCACCCGCTTCCTGCCGTTCAACAAGGGCGACCACGGCGGCAAGGGCAATCCTCCCAATCCGAGCGGCCATGGCACGGCCTATCTCTGGGAGGAGGTCTGGGCGCGCGACAGCTGGCTGGAGATCCTGGGCCGCTACATGGTGACCCGTCGCGACGCCAGGAAGCAGATCACCGGCGTGATCTTCCCGCGCTACCACCAGCTGGACGCCACCCGGAAGCTGGCCGCCAAGGTGCTGGAGGAGGGGCCTGGCGGGCGCTTCCTGATCCAGCACTCGGCCGGCTCGGGCAAGACCAACTCGATCGCCTGGGCCGCGCACCTGCTGTCGGAACTGCACGACGCCAACGACGACAAGCTGTTCTCCAGCGTCATCGTGGTCTCGGACCGCAACGTCATCGACACCCAGCTGCAGGAGGCCCTGTTCGACTTCCAGCGCATCGCCGGCGTGGTGGCGACGATCAAGAGCGAGGGCGGCTCCAAGAGCGGCCAACTGGCCGAGGCCCTGGCGGCGGGCAAGAAGGTGATCGTCTGCACGATCCAGACCTTCCCCTTCGCCCTGGACGCGGTGCGCGAGCTGGCCGCGACCGAGGGCAAGGCCTTCGCGGTGATCGCCGACGAGGCCCACTCCAGCCAGTCGGGCGAGGCGGCCTCCAAGCTCAAGCAGATGCTGTCGGCCGAGGAGGCGGCGGCGCTGGCCGACGGCGGCGAGGTCAGCACCGAGGACATCCTCGCGGCCCAGATGGCCGGCCGGGCGGCCGAGCGCGGCATCACCTATGTCGCCTTCACGGCCACGCCCAAGGGCAAGACCATGCAGCTGTTCGGCCGTCCGCCGCATCCGGACCGGCCGATCGGCGAGGGCAATCTGCCGGAACCGTTCCACGTCTATTCGATGCGCCAGGCGATCGAGGAGGGCTTCATCCTCGACGTGCTGCGCAACTACACGCCCTACCAGCTGGCCTTCCGCCTGGCCCACGAGGGACGCGACCTGGACGATCGCGAGGTCGAGCGCAGCAAGGCCAAGAAGGAGATCATGCGCTGGGTGCGCCTGCATCCGCACAACATCAGCCAGAAGGTGCAGATCGTCGTCGAGCACTTCCGCGAGAACGTCCAGCCGCTGCTGGACGGCAAGGCCAAGGCCATGGTGGTGCTGGGCAGCCGCGACGAAGCCGTCCGCTGGCAGATCGCCGTGCGGCGCTACGTCGAGGAGCAGGGCTACAGGCTGGGCGCCCTGGTCGCCTTTTCCGGCGACGTGCCCGACGCAGACCTGGGCGAGGTCAGCGAGGCCAGCGCGGCGCTGAACCCCGGCCTGAACGGCCGCGACATCCGCGACGCCTTCAAGAGCGAGGCCTTCCACCTGCTGCTGGTGGCCAACAAGTTCCAGACCGGCTTCGACCAGCCCCTGCTGTGCGGCATGTATGTCGACCGGCGCCTGGCGGGCATCCAGGCCGTGCAGACCCTGTCGCGCCTGAACCGCGCCCATCCGGGCAAGGACACCACCTACGTCCTCGACTTCGTCAACAGCTCGGACGAGATCCTGGCGGCGTTCCGGACCTATTACGAGACCGCCGAGCTGGAGAGCGCCACCGATCCGAACACGATCTATGACCTGCGCGCCAAGCTGGACGGCGCCGGCCACTATGACGACTTCGAGGTCGAGCGGGTGGTGAAGGCCGAGCTGAACCCGATGGCGCGCCAGTCCGAGCTGATCGCCGCGATCGCGCCGGTCGCGCAACGCGTGGTCCACGCCTTCAACGCCGCCAAGCAGGCGCGGATCTCCGCCGAGGCGCGCGACGACGCCACGGCCGCCGCCCAGGCCAAGGACCACATGGACGCCCTGGCGCTGTTCAAGAGCGACATGGCGACGTTCCAGCGCCTCTACAGCTTCCTCAGCCAGATCCTCGACTACGGCAATACCGAGATCGAGAAGCGCGCCATCTTCTACCGTCGGCTGCTGCCGCTGCTGGAGTTCGGCCGCGAGCGCGAGGGGATCGACCTGTCGGGCGTCAAGCTGACCCACCACAGCCTCAAGGCCGAGCGCAAGCGCGACCTCCTCTATGGCGACGGCGACGCGCCCAAGCTGAGCGGCATGGCCGAGGTCGGCTCGGGCAGCGTGCAGGACAAGGACAAGGCGCGGCTGGACGAGATCATCGCCCGCGTGAACGACCTGTTCGAGGGGCAACTGACCGACGACGACCAGCTGCACTACGTCAACGGCTTCCTGAAGAGCCACATGCTGGCGTCAGAGGAGCTGCAGGTTCAGGCGATGGCCAACACCAAGGCTCAGTTCGACAACTCGCCGACCCTGCAGCGCGAGTTCCTCGACGCGGTCATGGACAGCGACACCGCCTTCGACACCATGAGCCGCCAGGTGTTGGCGTCGGAGCGACTGCGGGAGGAACTGCTGAAGATCCTGCTGGGACCGGGCGACCTCTACGGCGCGCTGAGGCGCAAGGCCGGCGCGAACGAGGCTGAAGTCTGACGTTCGCCAGACCCGCGGCAAGTTCTGTCCAGGAATTCAGGGGACTTTCGAGGCGGCGCCCCAGGACGGCTTCAGCGGAAGCCTAGATCTCCAAGAGGAGAATGGTGGGTGTAGTAGGATTCGAACCTACGACCCGCTGATTAAGAGTCAGCTGCTCTACCAACTGAGCTATACACCCATTCGACGGTCCGAAGCACTTGCGAGCCCCGGCGGCGAGGCGCGGAACATACGCAATGATTTTGGGAGCGCAAGCGCTTTTTTCATGGCCAGACGAGATATTAGCGGAGCCGTGGATTTCGCTTACCTGGAAGGGTTCGCGGCGGGGGATTTCGGGGTCGTCGACGAGGTGCTGGCGCTGTTCCGCGAGCAGGCCGCGCTGTGGACTCCGATGCTGGATCCGACCCATGCCGGCTGGCGGGACGCGGTCCATACGGTGAAGGGCGCCGCGCGCGGGGTGGGAGCCTTTGCGCTGGGCGAGGTCTGCGAACGCTGCGAGGCGGGGCAGGACAGCCTGGAAGCGGTCAAGACGGCCCTGGACGTCGCCCTGATGGATATCGCCGCCTACGCCCACGAACAGGCCCTGCGGTCGCTGAAGGGATAGCGGCCAAAAGAAAGGGGCCGAAGCGAACTTCGGCCCCGCAGGCGAGAGGGTATCTGTTCGCGTCCTAGAACTTGGCGCGCATGGTCACCTGATAGGTGCGGCCGTCGTAGTCGATGCGGCGCGGCAGCATCGGGTCGTTCTCGTATTCCGAACGGGTCGCGTCGGTCAGGTTGAAGGCGTCGACCGAGATCGTCAGGTCCTCGGTCAGGTTGTAGGAGGCCGAGGCGTCCAGCTGGCTGCGCGCCTTGACGGTGCGGGCGTCGCCGACGAACGAGTTGCCGGCGGCCAGGTCGTACTTGTCGCGCCAGTTGTAGACCAGGCGAACGCCGAACTTGGTCGACTCGTAGTAACCGATGAGGTTCAGGTTGTTCTTCGAGACGCTGGGCAGGGTGATCTTGTTGCCCGCGGTGTCCTTGCCGTCGATCTTCGTATACGAGTAGTTGAAAGCGCCGCCGAAATTCTTCCAGAAGCCCGGCAGGAAGTCGAGGTTCTGCTGGATGTTGAACTCGAAGCCGGTGACGGTCATCGGCGACTGGTTGGTCTTGCCGGTGATGCGCACCTCGGCGTTGGTCAGGGCGCCGGTGGAGCCGATGAACTGGTTCGAGCTGATGCACTTGCCCGAGCTATCGACCGTCAGTGTTCCCAGATTGACGTCCAGGCCGTTGATCTTGCCGTTCGAGGGGCACAGGATCGCCGCGTCGAGGATCGGGCCGATATAGCCCTTGATCTCCTTGCGGTAGGCCGCGACCGAGACCAGACCGCCGGGGCGGTTATACCATTCAAGCGACACGTCGTAGGAGTCGGAGGTATAGGGCTTGAGGTCCGTCGCCCCGAGCGTGACCGTATAGACGGGGTTGGTCGGCGGGTTCACGTCGACCGGCGCCTGCACGAAGGTGGTCGGTACGTTGTCGCGCGGCTGCGGGCGTACATAGGTGCGGTAGGCCGCCGCGCGCAGGATCAGATCGTCGCGCAGATCGGCGACCAGGATCGCCGAGGGCAGCCAGTAGTCGTAGGTGTTCTTGGTCTTCCGGGTCGATAGCGAGTGATTGATCGGGCCGGCCTGGTTGGACAGGGCGGTCGTGCAGTTCTGGCAGTTCAGCGAGACGATCTCGTTTTTGGTGTATTCGTAGCGCGTTCCAACGGTGCCGCGCACCGGGACGTTGAACAGCTGGGTCTTGAACTTCGCGGTCAGGTACGCCGAGAAGACATCGTTCTCGTTGCTGAAGTTGTTGTTCCAGTAATTGCCGTCCGTATAGTTGTTCACCACGCCGTAGGGCGTCAGGAACACGCCCGGAGAGCCCAGGGCGAACTGGTCGGGCAGACCGTTCGGGTTGGTGGCGCTACGGGGCTGGGTATTGACCGGGGTGATCGCCGCCAGGATGCGATCCACGTCCAGGTTCATCCAATTGCTCGTCGGCCCCGCCGCCTTGCCGCCGAAGAAGTCGCGACCGTACGAGAGCGGCGAGGCCATGTCCGGTGTGATGTTCTGGGTCAGCGCGCCCAGGGCCGAATTGCGCGAGCCGGTGGTGGCGAACTTGTTGTGCTCCGCGCGGCCGCCGAACTGCAAGTTGGTGATGAACGCGCCGTCCAGGGCGCGGTCGAAATCGAGCTGGAACGAGTCGAGCTCGTTTTCAGCGGCGCCGCTGGTTCCGGTCACGCCGAACTTGTCGCCGGCCACGGTGGCGGCCTGCCCCGGCATGGGGGCGCCCGCCTGGGTCGTCGCGGTCGCCGTGGCCGGGATCGTGAAGCCGCCGGTCGGCAGGTGGGTGGCGTGCGGCGTGGTCAGGATCGCCGTATAGTTCGAGAGGTCCGAGCCGCCGACGTCGACCGAGGTCTTGATGCCGTTCAGGCCGGCTGGGCCAAGGTTGCGGTAGGGGTTCTGGACGATGTCCAGTTCGATTTGGTCGGCATGGGTCTTGGCCCGAGAGACCGTCAGGTTCGCGGTGGCCTTCCAGGTGTCGTTGTTGAATTCGAGGGTCGGGTTGATCGCCCAAGTCTGGTTCTCGGCCGGCTCGGAGCGGATCGAGTCGAACGTGTTGATGTTCTCGGCCGAGAAGCTGTTGATATACGCGCGATCGCCGTTTGGGCGGCGGACGACGTGGGGCGCGCCGATCTGGGTGATGTGGGCGACCGCCGAAGTCGAACTCAGGCCGCCGGTCGAGCCGTTGCCCGGACCCGCGTCGATATAGAGGATGTTGTTGGTGGCGTCCTTGAGGTTGCGCTTGGTGATGAAGCCGTTCGCACCGACCTTCCACGCGTCGCTGATCCGCCATTCGAAGCCGGTCGCCGCCGACAGGGTGGCGCCGCGGTTGTACTTCACCAGCTGACGCGTCTGGCTGGGATAGTAGACGCCGCCCGGATTGGCCGCGATCAGCGCGTCGTAGACTGGGTTGGCGCCGGCGGCGGCCTGGTTGCCGACCTGGATCGAGCCCAGGCGGTTGTTCCACGAGTTCACGGTGATCGAGTCGCGGCGGAACTTCTCGTCCTTCCAGGCCACCACGCCGAACACGGCGAAGTCGTCCGACAGGTGCTTGTTATAGCCCAGCGAGGCGAGCGGGCTGCCGAGGTCGCCCAGGTCATTGTACTCGTACGAGACCTTGGCGAAGCCGCCGTCCTTGCGGCTCAGGGCCGGATTGATGCGCAGGTCGACATTGCCCGACAGGCCGCCGGCCAGATTGGACGCCGACGGCGACTTGATGACGTTGATGGCGGTGAAGATGTCCGAGTTGAAGGCGCCCAGCGGGGTCGAGCCGTTCAGGATCGGATCGGCGAACGCGCCGCCGTTCAGGGTGGTGCGGGCGAAGGTGCCAGGCAGGCCGCGCAGGCTGATGGTGGCGTTGCGGCTGTCGGCTTCGCGGTTGATCTGGACGCCCGGGATGCGCTGGATGGCTTCGCCGACGTTCAGGTCGGGGAAGCGGCCCAGGCCGTCCGACGAGATGCCGTCCGAGATTTCCAGGGTCTCGCGCTTGGTCGAGATGGCGTTGGCGTAGGCCTGACGAAAGCCGGTGACGACGACGGCTTCGATGGTGTCCGACTCGGCCTTCTTGTCGCCGGCGGCGTCCTGAGCCTGGGCCTGGGCGGCCGAACCGACCACCAGAGCGGCGCACGACGCCATCAGCGCGGCGCGAAGAGCGAACGTGTTGCGAGCATGGTTCATGAGATTGCCTCCCCCGGCGCACTGAACTGGCGCCCTTGAGCCGACTTATCCGACCAGTTTGGCGCATTGTCAATAATTGGTAATGCCACTTGAGCGAGGATGGTGATCACCTGGTCAGGCCAAACCTGGGGAGCGGACGGACGCTCCTGCGTGACAAAGGCGCGACTGCGGCCAGTGTGATCCCACATGCTGAATTTTCGAAGAAAACACGATCGCTTGCGATTTTTGCAGGATGTCCGTGTGATGGGGTTTGGTCGCCAATTGTCGGGCTAATGGTAAGGCCAGCGCTTTTCGCCGACATAACCGGCAGCGACAGACGACGCCGAGGTGCGGCCAAAAGGCAACGCTCCGTCCGGCCAATCCGGCGCCCGCGCCATGCGGATGAAGGATGCTTCATTGGCGCCGCGGCTGGCGGCTGGCTAGAACGGTGTTCCCCAAGATAAGGAGTCTCTCCCATGCCCCCTAGCCCCTGGAGCCATACCCGCAGCGCCAGCGTCGCCGACGACATCGACTTCGAGATCAAGGGCGAGGACCTGCAGTTCGTCGAGATCGAACTGGATCCGGGCGAGAGCGCCGTGGCCGAGGCCGGCGCTTTCGTCTGGAAGGACGCCAGCGTCCAGATGACCACCGTGTTCGGCGACGGCTCGGCCGACCAGGGCGGCGGCTTCATGGGCAAGCTGCTGGGCGCGGGTAAGCGCCTGGTCACCGGCGAAAGCCTGTTCACCACCGTCTTCACCCATCAGGGCTCAGGCAAGGCCCGCGTCGCCTTCGCCTCGCCGACGCCGGGCACCATCCTGCCGCTGAACCTGGGCCAACTGGGCGGGACGCTGATCTGCCAGAAGGACAGTTTCCTGGCCGCCGCGCGTGGCGTTTCGATCGGCATCCACTTCCAGAAGCGGGTGATGACGGGCCTGTTCGGCGGCGAAGGCTTCATCATGCAGCGCCTGGAAGGCGACGGCTGGGTGTTCGTCCAGATGGGCGGCACGCTGGTCGAGCGCGAGCTTGGTCCCGGCGAGGAACTGCACGTCGATACCGGCTGTCTGGCGGCCTACACGCCGGGCGTCGACTTCGACCTGGTGATGGCCGGCGGCGTGAAGAGCGTGCTGTTCGGAGGCGAAGGCCTGTTCTTCGCCCGCTTGCGCGGGCCGGGAAAGGTTTGGATCCAGTCCCTGCCGTTCGCGCGTCTGGCCGGTCGCATGATGCAGGCCGCGCAGGGGCAGGGCGGCAACCAGGGCGAGGGCTCGATCCTGGGCGGCCTAGGTCGGATGATCGACGGGAACTAAGGGTGGGAGCGCCCCCCCACCAGGGGGCGCTTCTCGTCAGCCTTTGGTCTTGTCCCAGCTGTCGTATTCGTACGCGATGCAGCGGTCGATCAGCGTGCGCCAGACAGGCTCGGCTATGGCTTCCGACAGGCCGGATTCGCGGGCCGCGGCCTTGACCTTGGTCACCACGTCCTCGATCCGCGCGCGGTCGAACACCTTGGAGCGGTCGGCCTTGATGCGGGCCGCGGCGTTCATGAAGCCCTGACGTTCGGTGAGGAGCTGGACCAGGGCCCGGTCCAGGGCGTCCACGCCCTGGCGCACGTCGGCCATGGTCTGGCAGTCGGCGGGAGCGAGATGCTCGTCGACGGTTAGAGTCGTGATTTTCATGCGCCCCTTTAAGCCGGTTCCGCGCCTCAAAACCAGAGCCGCAAAGGCCTAAATCCCTGAACCATTGTCCATGGTTTGGAGCGCCGCCTCGTGCGCCTCGGCCTCGGTTTTCAGCCAGGTCACGAAGGCCTTCACCTGCGGCAGGCGGCCCTTGGCCTTGGGGTGGACGACGTAATAGGCGAAGTCGACGGCCGTGGAGGCCTCGAACGGGATGACCAGGCGGCCCGAGTCGAGGTCGGCCTGGGCCAGGGTGCGCTTGGCCAGCGCCACGCCGCGTCCGTTGGCGGCCGCTTCGATGACCATGCTGGACTGGTTGAAGCGCGGCCCGCGCGCCCCGTCGACGCCCTTGATGCCGCGCGCCGCCAGCCACATCGCCCAGTCGGGGCAGCTGTCGTCGGCGTCGGGCGAGCCGTCGTGCAGCAGGATGTGGTGGGCCAGGTCCTCCGGACGCTCCAGGGCGTTGGTTTCCAGCAGTTCGGGACTGGCGACCGGCACCACGGTCTCGTGCATCAGGCGGATGACTTCCAGGCCCGGATAGCGGCCCGAGCCATAGCGGATGGCCATGTCGACCTCGCCGGTGGCGAAGTCGACGACCTCCATGCCGGCCGACAGCCAGACGTCGACCTGCGGATGGGCCTGCTCGAACTTGCCCAGCCGCGGCACCAGCCACTTGGCGGCGAAGGAGGGGGCGGCGGTCAGGGTCAGGCGGCGGCCGTCGACGGCGGCGGTCAGCAGGGACGCGGCCTCGGCCAGGCGGTCGAAGGCCTCGCGCAGGGCGGGCAGGGCGGTCTGGGCCGCGTCGGTCAGCAGCAGGCCCTTGGGCGTACGCTTGAACAGGGCCGCGCCGACATAGTCCTCGAGATTCTGGATCTGCTGGCTGACGGCGCCGGGGGTCACCGACAGCTCGTCGGCGGCGCGGCTGAAGTTCAGGTGACGGGCGGCGGCCTCGAAGGCGCGCAACGCGTTCAGCGGCGGCAGGCGGCGGCGCTCGTTGGGTCTTTCCATAGTTTTACTGAACGCCCCGGCAGAAGTCCTTGTTTGCGAATTGAGCCCTTCGCGTCGAGTTTGCAAGCGTTCGCTGGCGGATTGGCCCTTTTCGTCGGCAGGCAAAGCGGGGTGGTCCGAGAGGTCCGCCCCGTATTGCGTTTGAGCGTTTTATTCCAAGCGGCTTGATAGAGGTTCTAAACTCCATGGCCCGCCAGCCGGCCCGAAACGCTAAAGCCGGTCTCGCCAAACACGGCCTGGTGGTCGTCGGCGGGACGCGGGCCCACCGCGCGCTCGGCGCGGTGTGGCTGGTCGGCGCCGGTCCCGGTGATCCGGACCTCCTGACCTTCCGCGCCTTCAACGCCCTGCGCGCCGCCGACGTGGTCGTGCATGACGGATTGGTCTCCGACGAGATTCTGGACCTGGCGCCGCGCCGGGCCCGCCGGATCAATGTCGCCAAGCGCAAGTCGCGCCACACCCTGCCGCAGGACGACATCAACCAGCTGATCGTGGCCCTGGCCCTGGACGGCCTGAACGTGGTGCGCCTGAAAGGCGGCGACCCGTTCCTGTTCGGCCGGGGCGGCGAGGAGCTGCTGGCCTGTCGCGAGGCGGGCGTCGATTGCCATATCGTGCCCGGTGTCACCGCCGCCCTGGCCGCCAGCGCCGGCGCCGGCGCGCCCCTGACCCATCGCGGCATGGCCCAGGCCGTCACCTTCGTCACCGGCCATGCCGCTCACGGCGAGCCTGATCTCGACTGGGCCTCTCTGGCCCGGCCGAACCAGACCGTCGTCGTCTATATGGGCGTTTCGACCGCCGGTCTGATCGCCGAGCGCCTGGTCGCCGCCGGTCGCGCGGGTTCAACCCCGGCGCTGATCGTCGAGAACGCCAGCCGCGCCGACGAGCGCCGCGTGCTCACCACCCTGTCGGGGCTGGCCGAAGCGGCCCAGGGCGTGACGGGCCCGGCGCTGCTGATGGTCGGCGAGTCGATGGCCATGGCCGACACATCCACCGATTTCCCCGGCGAAGGCCGGGGACCAGGTGAAGCACAACAACCGCTCCGGATGAATCTGGGTCCCGGCCTTCGCCGGGAAAATCGGGTGAGGGAATGAAAGCGATCACCGCCAACCGCCTGCTGGACGGGGATGTCGTGTTCTGGAAGGCCGGCCAGTGGGTCGAGCGTTTCGGAGACGCCCAGCTGTTCGACGAGACCGCCGAGGCCGACCTTGAGGCCGCCGTCGCCACGGGCAAGGGCCAGCCGACCGTGGTCGTGGACGTCTATCCGATCGACCTGACGCCGTCGGAAGGTCACTGGGCGCCCGTCAGCTACCGCGAACGCATCCGGGCCCTGGGGCCCACCAACGAACCCACGCACGGCAAGCAGGCCGAGGGCGGCGACGTGGTCGAGGCTCTTCGCCACGCCTCCGGCGCGGCGCGCTCGACCGGCCGTGTCGACCTGATCCGCAGGAAGTAGGGCATGTACCAGTACGACCTCATCGATAAGGAATTCCTGGCCGACCGCTCGGCCGAGTTCCGGGGCCAGGTCGCCCGCCGCCTGGCCGGCGAGCTGACCGAGGACCAGTTCAAGCCGCTGCGGCTGATGAACGGCCTCTATCTGCAGCTCCACGCCTACATGCTGCGGGTCGCCATCCCGTACGGCTCGCTGAACGCGGCCCAGGCTCGGCGTCTCGCCGAGATCGCCCGTGACTACGACAAGGGCTACGGCCACTTCACCACGCGCCAGAACATCCAGTTCAACTGGATCAAGCTGAAGGACGCGCCGGAGATTCTCGACAAACTGGCCGAGGTCGACCTGCACGCCATCCAGACCAGCGGCAACTGTATCCGCAACACCACGTCCGACCCCTATGCCGGCGCCACGGCCGAGGAGGTCGACGATCCCCGCGTGTGGGCCGAGGTCATCCGCCAGTGGTCGACCCTGCATCCGGAATTCTCGTACCTGCCGCGCAAGTTCAAGATCGCCATCACCGCCTCGGCCAAGGACCGCACGGCGGCCAAGGTGCATGACATCGGCCTGCTGATGCGCCAGGGCCGCGACGGCCAGCTCGGCTTCGAGGTGATCGTCGGCGGCGGTCAGGGGCGCACGCCCTATGTCGGCCCGACCATCAAGCAGTTCCTGCCGACCGACCGTCTGCTGAGCTATCTGGAAGCCGTGCTGCGCGTCTACAACCGCCACGGCCGTCGGGACAATATCTACAAGGCCCGCATCAAGATCCTGGTCGCGGCCCTCGGCGCCGAAGAGTTCGGTCGCCAGGTCGAACAAGAGTGGGCCAAGATCGACGCCGCGCGCGCCGACCTGCCGGCCGCCGAGTACGCGCGCATCCGCGCCGCCTTCGCCGCGACGCCGTTCGAGACCCTGCCGGCCCGTTCGGAAGCCTTTGAACTCGCCAAGACCAAGGACAGCGCCTTCGCCCGCTTCGTGCGCAACAACGTCAAGGCGCACAAGCAGCCGGGCTACGCAATCGTCGAGGTCTCACTGAAGGCCGCCGATCAGACGCCCGGCGACGCCTCGGCCCACCAGCTGGAAGTCGTCGCCGACCTGGCCGAGCGCTACGGCTTCAACGACCTGCGCGTGACCCACGTGCAGAACCTCGTCTTGCCGCACATCAAGCTGGACGACCTGCCGACCGTGTTCGCGACCCTGCAAGCCGCCGGCCTGGCCACCGCCAATATCGACCTGATCAGCGACATCATCGCCTGCCCGGGGCTGGACTACTGCGCCCTGGCCAATGCGCGCGCCATCCCGATCGCTCAGGACATCGCCCGCCAGTTCGCCGATCCCGATCGCGCCGAGACCATCGGCGAGCTGAAGATCAAGATCAGCGGCTGCATCAACGCCTGCGGTCACCACCATGTGGCCCACATCGGCATCCTGGGCGTCGACAAGAAGGGCGAGGAATTCTACCAGCTGTCGCTGGGCGGCTCGGGCGCGGAAGACGCCGCGATCGGCAAGATCCTCGGTCCGGCGCTGCCGGCCGACCGGGTCGCCACCGCCGTCGACCAGTTGGTTGGGGCCTATCTGAACGTCCGCGCCGACGGCGAGCGCTTCCTCGACACCTATCGCCGCGTCGGCCTCGAGCCCTTCAAGGAGGCGGTCTATGCCCAGGCTGATTGAGCTGGCCGACGGCCAGGCCCGCTGGGCCGACGACGCCTTCGTCAACGTCACCGACGAGGACGCCATCCCGGAAACGGGCGACGTGATCCTGTCCCTGACCCGCTTCGAGGCCGAGGGCGACGGCCTGCTGTCCTCGAACAGCCGCCGTGTGGGCGTGCGAGTCGAGTCGGACCAGGAGATCGAGGTGCTGGCCTACGATCTGCCGCGCATCGCGGTGGTGGCCCTGGCTTTCCCGAAATTCCGCGACGGCCGCGCCTATACCTCGGCCCGCCTGCTGCGCGAGCGCTTCAAGTACGAGGGCCAGATCCGCGCCGTCGGGGATGTGCTGCAGGAGCAGGCCGGCTTCATGGTCCGCTGCGGCTTCGACGCCTTCGAACCGAACGACGGCGCCACGCCTGAAGCCTGGACCAAGGCCGCCAGCCGCTTCCGCCACGTCTATCAGCGGGCCATCGACGACAAGCCGGTCGCGTTCGAGGAAAGGGCCTCCTGATGGCCTACGACCAGATCGGGGGGAGCGCCGCGGGTCTCGCCGCCCGGCTGGACGCCGAGCTGCGCGACGCCCATCCGCTGACGATCCTGCGCACCGCCTATCAGCACTTCGGAAGCCGCCTGGCCCTGGTCTCGTCGTTCGGCGCGGAGTCGGCCGTGCTGCTGCATCTGGTCTCGCAGGTGTCGCCGACCATTCCGGTGCTGTTCCTGGACACCGGCATGCTGTTCGGCCAGACGCTGGACTACCGCAAGAACCTGGCGTCGCGCTTCGCCCTGACCGACGTGCGCGACCTGCGCCCGGCGTTCGCGGACATCGCCACCCAAGACCCGAAGTCGGACTTGTGGCGCACCGACATCGACGGCTGCTGCAACATCCGCAAGGTGTTGCCGTTGGACCGCGCCCTGGGCGGCTTCGACGCCTGGATCACCGGCCGCAAGCGCTTCCATGGCGGCGACCGTCTGAGCCTGCCGGTGGTCGAGGCGGCCGACGGCAAGCTGAAGTTCAATCCCCTGGCCAACTGGGGCAAGGCCGAACTCGAGGCCTATGTCGCCGAGCACGACCTGCCGTCCCACCCGCTGGTCGCCCAGGGCTATGCCTCGATCGGCTGCTGGCCCTGCACCCAGCCGTCGGAAGACGGTCGCTCGGGCCGCTGGGCTGGCCAGGAAAAGACCGAGTGCGGCATCCACGTCGCCCGCGCCCCGGGTGTCGCGCCGAACGTCGGCGGGGATATTTAGCTACTCCCCCGGCTTGTACGTCTTCACCGCGTGGGCCTTCACGTCCTCCGGATAGAAATAGACGTCGCGCAGGTTGCCCAGGCTGTAGCGCAGGGCCTGGTCATTGAAGTGCGGGGAGGCGGGGTCGCCGCTCTCACCGCCGGCCGAGACGGCGCGAGCGCGGACCTTGTCGCCGAACTCGACGACCGCCACGAAGCTGTTGCCCAGCGTGCCGTAGTACTTCTTGGTCCCCGGCCAGCGCTTGGCCCCGAACGAGGCCAGAGAGCCCCACTGAGCCGAGGTGAAGGCGACCGGGATGCTGGGCTTGGCGTCATCGAAGGTCTGGATGATCGCGCCGTCGTTGCGCTGGAAGCGGTTGATCTCGCCCCACGGCGTCTTCCACGAGCCGAAGTCGGCGGTCAGGCGGTCCGAAGCCTCGGCCAGGGCGGCCAGCTTGTCAGCGGGCGAGAGCTTGTCGGCCATGTAGTCATAGACGTTCATGCCCGCGGCCTTGGCGGCCGGCGCGGCCTTGGCCCACATCGCCTCGCCCCAGAACACGGCCAGCGAGGTCTCGGTCGAGCGCGCCGACCACTTGCAGTCCCAGGCCTTCAGGGCGGCGACCTGTTCGGCGACCTTGGGATCGGGCGCGGCGTCATAGGCCGCGACCAGCGTCGGGACCAGCCGCGCGAAGGCGGTCAGGTACGGGTCGTAGGCGGCGGTGATCAGTCCGCCGAGGGTGAAGTCCTTGCGGTCCTTCAGCACCAGCGGCGCATGCAGTCCGCGCGGATTCTCGCCGGCCTGGTCCATGTACTTCGGGAAGTCGGCCTTCTTCGGGCTGTAGGGGCCCGCGGCGCCGTAGGGCCAGTTGTTGCTGTTGAAGACCCAGCCGTTCTTCGGGTTCAGCACATGCGGGGCCTTGTCCAGCGGCGTCAGGCCCTTCCAGTCGGTGGCCGGGTCCGAGCCATCCACCGGCTTGGTGTAGTCGAAGCGGTCGTCGCGCACCGGGATGAACTGCGGGTGCAGGTAGGCGATCTGGCCCTTGCTGTCGGCGAACAGGGTATTGTTCGACGAGTTGGCCTTCAGCTCGGCCACCTTCATGAAGCTGGCGTAGTCGGTCGCCTTGGTGCGCAGGAACGACTGCTCCAGCGCCGCGATCGGCTTGTTCATCAGGGCGATGCTGATCCACTTGCCGGCCTCTTCGCGGACGATCGGGCCGTGGTGGGTCTTGAAGACGGTGAAGCGTCTCGTGGCCAACGTCCCGTCGGCGGCGCGGTAGGGGACGGTGATCACCTCGCTCTTCAACGGGCGCAGTTCAGAGCCGTACTTGTAGAAGCGCTGGCCATCCTTCTCGACGATGGTCTCGGCGAACTCGTCCACGACGTCGACGCCACTGGAGGTGTGCATCCAGCCGGCCTTGGCGTTGAAGCCCTGGTAGATGAAGAACTGACCCCAGGTCGTGGCGCCATAGGCGTTGAGGCCTTCGTCGCTGGCCACCTGCATCTCCGAGCGGAAGAAGAAGCTGGTGTGCGGGTTGATCAGCAGCAGGGCGTGGCCGCCCAGGGTGTTGGACGGGGCGATGGCGATACCGTTCGAGCCCTTGGGCTCCTTGAACAGCAGGCCCTTCTCGTCGGCCGTCATGGCCAGTTGGCGCTGGCCGTAGAAGGCTTCCAGCTGGGTTAGGGCGACGCGCTCGATGTCGCCGCCGATGCTGCCTTCCGAGAAGCTGAGCGCCATCCACGGCTCGAAATGGGTGATGACCTTCGGCTTCACGTCCGGATGGGTCGCCAGATAGTAGTTCAGTCCGTCGGCCCAGGCGTTCATCAGCGCCTTCAGCCAGGCCGGGCTTTTGGCGTAGTCGGCCTTCAGCACGACGGGATCGATGAATAGCTTCTGGCGCAGATCGGCCCAGATCGCCTTCTCGCCCTCGGCTTCGGCGGTGCGGCCCAGGGCGGTGATGAAGTTGGTCTCGACGCGGTTGAAGTCGTCCTCGGCCTGGGCGTAGGCCATGCCGAACACCGCGTCGGCGTCGGTCCTACCGTGGATGTGGGCGACGCCCCAATCGTCCCGGATGATCTGGACCTTGGCGGCCCGGGTCTTCAGGCGGGAGAGATCATCGGCGTGAGCGGGCGCGGCCGCGAACACGGCCGCCAGGACCAGGACGCTGATGGAAAGATTGCGCATGATAGACCCCGAACCGCTCATCCCCACGAAGGCGGGGATCCAAGCCGAGTTCGGAGAACAATTCTAGTGTGGACCGTGGTCCGAGCACGCTATTGCGGCGGGCAGCCCTTGAATTCGCCGACCTTGCTGACCGAGAGGCTGGAGAGGTCGAGACCACGCAGGGCCTTCATCGAGCTGGCGCCGACGCCGCTGAACAGGTCGAGCTTGAGACCCTTGATCGCGCCGCCGATGTCGGAGGCGTACCAGTAGCCGTCGTGCCGGCCGCCGTCGGGCATGGGCAGGCCGACGGTTTCCTTGATGAAGAGCACGGTGCGACGCGGGATCACCTTGGGATCGACGGCGACGGTGCGCATGGCCGCGACCTTGCAGCCCAGCGAGTCGAACGCGCGGATGCCCTTGGCCCCGGCGTGGTACATCGTCGCCTTCATCGTGAACTCGACCGAGCCGGGCAGGGCGCCGCCGCTGAGGGCCGAGGTGATCAGGTCGCCCAGCGGGTCGACGCGCTGCGTCGAGGCAGGCGCGGAGTCCGCGGGAGCGGCATGAGCGAGGGCGGGAATGGCGAATGCGGAGATGACCGCGGTGGCCAAAATTCCGGCGAGCTTGCGTCGCATCGAGGGGGTCCTCTTATCGGCGTGTCTGTCGGTTGGCGGCTTGGATATTCGGATCACGGACCCGTGACAACCCCCGAGAGTCGATACGCCGCAGGCCGCTTTCGCCAAACAGGCGAGAAAACGACATGGATTCAGACGCTTGAAACGGAGCTTTAAGGGCGCGGATTTTTTGCTTTCGAGCGCCATCACGGATGGAACCGGGCCGAAAGCCAAGCGTCCGCCGCGACTCGACTTTCGGTTCCGAAGAGCGCGGGACGCGCGGAAACACCGCCGCAATACTGGACCTCTCAGGTCACTGGCGCGCGCGGCGCTGGCGGACATCGCCTCGGCGCCTTACACCCGGCTAGCCCGGCCTATCTGATCCTCGGAGCCTATCCCTTGCGACTGTCGTCCAGCCTGAAAGTCCTCGTCCTCGCCGCCGCCTTGTCAGCGCCGGCCGCCTCGGCGTTCGCCTGGGGGGCTTCGGGCCACCGCACCGTGGGCGTCGTCGGCGCAGAAAGCTTGCCGGCCAACGTGCCGGAATTTCTGCGCACCCCGACGGCCATCGCCGCGATCGGCGAATACGCCCGCGAGCCGGACCGCTGGAAGGGCTCGGGCAAGATCCACGACACCGATCGCGACGCCGCCCACTTCCTGGACATCGACGACCAGGGCCGCATGTACGGTGGCCCGATGTTCACGGTGGCGACCCTGCCGCCGACCCGCGCCGACTACGAGAAGGCCCTGCAGGCCGCCGGCGTCGACAGCTGGAAGGCCGGTTACCTGCCGTATGCGATCATCGACGGCTACCAGCAGCTGGTGAAGGACTTCACCTACTGGCGCGTGCTGACCGCGGCCGTGAAGCTGGAGAAGGACAAGACCCGCCTGGCCTATTACAAGGCCGATCTGATCCGTCGCGAGGCGCTGCTGCTGCGGGATCTGGGCGTCTGGGCCCACTATGTCGGCGACGGCAGCCAGCCGTTGCATCTGTCGGTCCACTACAATGGCTGGGGCGACTATCCCAACCCCAACGGCTACACAAACGCGCGCTCGACGCACTTCCAGTTCGAAGGCCCGCTGGCCAAGGCGCTGGGCGACGAGACGTCGGTCAAGGCCCTGGTCCCAGCCTACAAGGCCTGCGACTGCTCGATCGAGACCCGCGTGGTCGGCTATCTGACCGACACCTGGAAACAGACCGAGCCGCTGTATCAGCTGGAAAAGGCTGGCGGCATGGTCGAGACCGACCCGCGCGCCAAGGCTTTCGTCCAGGCCCGCATCGCGGCCGGCGCCGCGGCTCTGCGCGACCTAGTGGTCGACGCCTGGACCGCCAGCGCCAACGGCGCGATCGGCTATCGTCCCGAGATCAGCGTGGTGGACGTGGCGTCCGGCAAGGCCGATCCGTGGAACGACCTCTACGGCAAGGACTAGAGGATGCTGGCGTTCGGCGCGCCCGTCGCGGGCCTGAACTACATGGACCGCGCGGCCGCCTTCGGCATAGCCGAGAACGCCCTGGGGCAGATCGCCTTGGCCGAGGTCAGCAAGCCCGGCAAGGCGCCCTATTTCGACCTGCCCGGCGGGGCTGTGGACGGCGACGAGACAGAGGCTGAGGCGGTGGTCCGCGAGTTCGGCGAGGAAACCGGCCTGGTGGTCGAGGCCGGGGCGCTGGTCGAGACGGTCTCGCAGCTCTTTTTGAAGTCCGATGGCCAGCCGGTGCGAAACTTCGGCGGCGTCTATGTGGTCAAGGTCACCGGCGAGACGCCGGGCCTGAAGGTTGAAGACGACCACAAGCTGGTCTGGCTGGATCCGCGCGACGCGGTGGTCGCCCTCCGCCACGACGCCCATGCGTGGGCGGTCGCGGCCTGGCTGCGCAGAGGTTAGGACCGGGAGCCAGTTAGGCGCCGGCGCGCTTGGCGACCCGAAGTTGGGCCGCCTGTTGCTGGGTCAGGGCGTGCCGCAGGTCTTCACGGAAGTCCATCATGCAGGCCCTGGCCGACAGGCCGCTGAAGCCCTTGGCGTCGCAGGCTCGGGTTCCGGCGGCATGGGCGCGGCGGGCGAACTCGCGCGCGTCGGCCGGATTCGACAAGGTCAGGTCGCCGACGCGGATGCGGGCGATGGGCGGGGCCGACTCGGCGGCGTGAGCGGCGGTCAGGCCGATGATCGGGGTGGCGGCCAGGGCCAGGGCGGCGATGGCGGCGATGCGGTTGACGAGCTTGCTCATGATCTTGTCCCTCAATTCGTGTGGCCGCCCGTGGCGATCCGTTGAATGAGGGTGTAGTCGCCGGCCTCGCCGAACACCCGTTACGAGTGCTTCATGACTTCTATTTAAGTCTATGAAACGAAAGTAATATTCAGCGCCTGCGCGTGGTCAGGGCCCACACTGTCGCCACGACCGACGAGGCCAGGGTCACCGCGCCGACGACGTCCCAGACGCCGTCGCCCAGCAGGGCGGCGACCAGGCCGAACAGGCTGAGCGCGGCGATCGCGGCCGGGGCGCGGAACACCTGCCAGAGGGTGTTGTGATGGCCGCTCTTGCTCATCGCGCGGGCTTCCGCTTGGCCAGCCACAGATAGAGGCCCGAGCCCAGGATCACGATGGTGGCGATGTCCAGCAGCGCCCAAAGGATCTTCAGCGCCAAGCCGCCATAGTCGCCGAAGTGCAATGGCTGCGACAGCGACAGGGTCTTCACGTACCAGGGCGTCGGGGCGACGGCGGCGAGCTGGCCGGTGCGGGCGTCGATCAGGGCCGGGGTGGTCAGGTGCGCGGTCAACGGCGTGTCGCCATGGAAGAACACCGCGTAGTGGTGGTCGGTCGAATAGGTCGAGCCGGGGAAGGCCACGAACTGCAGCCGCATGCCGGGCAGGGCGACCTTGGCCCGGTCGACGGCGGCCTGCAGCGAGCTGCGCTGGCTGGCGGGCGCGGGCTGGTCATAGGCCTGTGTCAGTTCCTTGAGCGCCGTGTTCTTCCAGTAGTCGATGATCGGCGTGGCCAGGGTGTTGACCACGCCCGTCGTCCCGACGACCAGCAGCCAGGACAGGGTCACCGCGCCCAGCAGGTTGTGGTAGTCCAGCCAGCGTGTGCGCGCCTGCTTGCTGGCCCGCACCGCGCCGAACGGCAGCCGCCGCATGAACGGCGCGTACAGCACCACGCCCGAGACCAGGGCCACGATCAGCAACAGGCCCATCGCGCCCAGGAACAGCATCCCCGGCAGGCCCAGGAACATGTCTGTATGCAGCTGGAGCAGGAACTCCATGACCGGATGGCCGGCCACGGAGGGGGCGGGCTCGCCGCCGGTCTGGTCGATGGGCTGGAAGCTGTAGACGCCCGCCTTGTCGCCCGGCTTGACGCTGGTGACATTCACGACCGGCCGGTCCTCGTCGAAACTCATGAAGGCCGGAACCTCGCCCGGCTTACGGGCGAGGGCGGCGTTCAGCACCTGGTCGAGGTTCAGCCGAGGCCCGTCGGGATGGGCCGGGGCCCAGGCCTCGCGCATCAGGACGTGCTCGATCTCGTGCTTGAACACCAGCGGCAGGCCGGTGACGCACAGCATCAGCAGAAAAGCGGTCGAGACCAGGCTCGACCACTTGTGAACCCACGACCAGGCGCGGAGCGTCCGGGCCTTCATGCGGTCTAGAAGTCCGTGGTGAGCGACAGCCGCAGGGTGCGCGGCGCGCCCAGCGTCAGGTAGTTGGCGTTGGGATAGCCGCCCACCGCGACCCACTGGTCCTTGTTTCCCAGGTTCTCGACCCGGGCGCGGACCGTCATCGCCTTGCCGCCGGCCTCGAAGGCGTAGCGGACGCCGGCGTCGAAGCGGGTGAACGCGGCCAGGTCGACCGTGTTGGCGCCGTTGGCCGGCTGCGAGCCGGTGTGGACCATGCGGCCCTCGACGGTCAGGCCGGGGGCGGCCTTGACGTCCCACTCGACGTTCACATTGGCCTGGAAGTCCGGTACGCCGATCGGCGACTTGCCTTCCAGCGCAGCGTCCAGGGCGTGATTGACCCTGGCGTCCAGCCAGGTCGCGCCGCCCAGGACGCGCAGGCCCTCGGCGGGCTGGCCATAGACGGTCAGCTCGACGCCCTTGTTCTCCTGCTCGCCGCCCGAGGTGTATTGACGGCTGCTGGCGACGAAGAATGCGTTGGGTTGCTTGACGCGGAACAGCGAGAGCGAGCCGCCGAACGCGCCGGCGTCGTACTTGGCGCCGACCTCGGCCTGCTTGCCCCGGAACGGCGAGAGGATGTCGCCCGCGTTGGCCACGGCGACGCCGTTGACCTGGGCCGGGGCGACTTGGCCGGGGACAAGGGCCTCGGCATAGTTGGCGTACAGCGAGACCTGGCTGCTGGGCTTGAACACCGCGGCCAGGGCCGGGGTGGTGGCGTGGCCGTCATAGGCGGCGTTGCGGGCGCCGGTGTTGTAGTCGTAGGAGCGCGTCTCGACGTCCTGGTAGCGCAGGCCGGCGGTCAGCAGCAGCGTGTCGTTGAGGAACGACAGGGTGTCGGCGACGGCGACGCTGCGGTTCTTGGCGCGCTCGGTGACGTTCGGGTCCGACTTGCTGCCGCCGACGAAGAAGTTCGGGTTCGGGGCGGCGACATTGACCGGGCTATAGAGATCGCTGGCGAAGCCGGCGAAGTTCGAGAAGGCGTAGGCGTTCTTCGACTTCAGGCTGACCGAGGCGACCGAGGCCACCAGGCTGTGGCCGATCGAACCGGTCTGGAACTTGCCGCGCAGGCCGGCGTCGGCGGAGATGACCTCGTCCTTGCGGACATTGTCGAAACGATAGGCGCTGATCACGCCGTTCGGCTGGGCCGTCGGGTTGGCCAGGACGTTGCTTTCCTTGCCCTTGCGGCCGCCGATCGCGGCCCAGGCGCTGACGGCGTCGGTCAGGTCGAACTCGCCGCGCGCCGCGCCGAACAGCTGGCGCTCGTCGGTATAGGTCCAGGGCTGGGCGAAGTTGCCGCCAGCATCCGGGGCCTTGGGGATCGCCCCAGCCGGGGTGACGGTCGGGCGCGGAGCGTCGATATGGTGGTCCTGGAAGCCGAGGTCGGCCGAGAAGCGGGCGCGGTCGCCGCGACGGTCCAGACCCAGACCCACGACCTTCAGATTGCGCTTCTCGTTGTCGACGGCCGTCTCGCCGTCGCGCAGGCCAAGGTTCAAGCGCGCACCATAGGCGTTGTTCTCGCCGAAGCGGCGAGAAACGTCGGCCGAGCCATAGAATTGCGAGCCGCCGTCCCAGCCGGCGGTGACGCGGGTGAGAGGCGCGGTCCCGGCGCGCTTGGGCATCAGGTTGAAGGCGCCGCCGACGCCGCTGCCGCCCGGCGCCGCGCCGTTCAGGAAGGCGTTGGCGCCGCGGAACACGTCCACCCGCTCGACCAGTTCGGCCGCCACGAACTGCCGGGGCAGCACGCCGTAGAGGCCGTTATAGGTCATGTCGTCGGAATAGACCGGGAAACCGCGAACGACGTACAGCTCCTGGAAGTTGCCGAAGCCCTTGGAGACCCGCACGGTCGGGTCGTTCTGCAGGACGTCGGCGATGCTGCGGGCCTGCTGGTTGCGGACCATCTCCTCGGTGTAGCTGGTGACGGAGAACGGAGTGTCCAGGGTGTCCAACGCGCCGAGCAGCCCGACCCGGGCGCCGGCCGCCACCTGGCCGCCGGAATAGACGGGCGGCAGGCGCACCTGCGAGCCGGTGATCACCACCGCGTCGACCGTCGTCTCGTCCGCCTGGCGCGCGAGGGCCGGGCTGGCCAGGGCGGCGCCGAGCAGGGCGGACGACAGGAGGAGGGCGAGGCGACGGGACATGATCGATCCTGATATTGCGAGTGCGTCGCAGTATCCCCTATCTCGGACCGTGACAACAGCTCGATGCCCATCGCGAGCATCGAGCCGCGACTTCAACAACGTAAGAGGCGAGGGGCGGAGGCTAGGCCGCCACGAAGTCGCGGGCGGCTTTGTGCTCGCTCTGGCGGACGGGCAGGGTGAAGCTGACCGTGGTGCCTTCGCCGGGCTGGGAGTGCATTTCCAGCAGGCCGTCGTGCATGGTGATCAGCGACTTGGTCAGGGCCAGGCCCAGGCCCGTGCCCTGGGTGGTCTTGGAGAACTGGCTCTCGACCTGCTCGAACGGCTTGGCCAGGCGCGCCAGGTCTTCCTTGGCGATGCCGATGCCGGTGTCGGTGACCGACACCTTGACCTTGTCGCCGAACGGATCGCGGCGGAGCTCGGCGCTGACGGTGACGCTGCCGGCGCGCGGCGTGAACTTGATGGCGTTCGACAGCAGGTTCAGCAGCACCTGCTTGACCGCGCGATAGTCGGCCTCGATCTCCGGCAGGTGCGGGAACGCGACGTTCAGCTTCAGGCCGGCGGCCTCGGCGCGGTTGCGGACCAGACGCACGGCGTCCTCGGCCACGTCCTCCAGGTGCATCGGCTCGAACTTGAGGTTCATCTTGCCGGCCTCGATCTTCGACATGTCGAGGATGTCGTTGATCAGGGCCAGCAGGTGCTGGCCCGACGAGTGGATGTCCTGGCTGTAGCCCTTGTAGCGGGCGTCACCCAGCGCCCCGAACATCTCGTTCATCATGATCTCGGAGAAGCCGTTGATGGCGTTCAGCGGCGTCCGCAGTTCGTGGGACATATTGGCCAGGAATTCGCTCTTGGCCTTGTTGGCGCTCTCGGCCTTGACCTTCTCGGTCTCGTACTTGCGGGCCAATTCGGCCAGCTGCTCCTGGCTGCGCTCCAGGCCGGTGATGGCGTTCTGCAGCTGCTCCTCATTGAGGCGGCGGGCTTCTTCCTGGGTCTTGATGGCCGTGATGTCGGCGGCGGTCATGACCAGGCCGCCTTCGGCCGTGCGGCGCTCGCTGATCTGGATCCAGCGGCCGTCCATCATCTCGGCCTCGCGCACCCCCTTGGCGCCGTCCGGCGCCGGGTAGTCCTGCTTGATGGCCAGGGCCGCGAAGCGGTTGACCTCGGCGCGGGCGGCGCCGGGCTTGAGCAATTTCGGCTCGAGCGAGAAGACGCTGCGGTAGTTGCGGTTGCACATCAGCAGCCGGCCCTGGCGATCCCACAGGACGAAGGCTTCCGACACGCTCTCGATGGCGTCGCGCAGGCGGTTCTCGGCGGCCTGGGCGCGGGCCTGGGCCAGGCGTTCCTCGGTGACGTCCAGGGCGACGCCGATGATGCGGACATAGCCGTCGGCGCCGGGCTTGCCGAAGCCCTGGCCGCGGGCGTCGATCCACAGCGAGCGGGCGCCCTGCTCGGTGGCGGGCACGCGGAACGAGACGTCGAAGGCGCCGTACATGGCCGCGTTGGCCAGGGCCTGGCGCACGCGCTCGCGGTGGTCGATAGAAACCCGCTCCAGCAGGTCCTGGCCCGAGACGACGCCGCCGCCGCCCCAGCCGAACATCGCGCCGGTGACGTCGGACAGAAAGACCTGGTCGGCGTTCAGGTCCCATTCCCAGATGCCGCAGCGTGCGGCCTCGACGGCCAGGCGGAAGCGCTGCTCGCTGTCGATGAACTCGCGGTGGGCGAGCTCGGCCTTTCGGCTCTGGATCATCAGCAGCAGCGCGAGCGCGATGCCGACGGCCAGCGGCGCCAGCAGGTTGATCGCGCCTTCCATGACCTGGCGGTCGACATTGGCGACGCTGTGGGTCGGTGCGGCCGCCAGAACCAGCAGGGCGCCCTCGGCCACCGGGCGCACCGCGATATCCAGCGCCGCGCCATCGGCCGCTTGGCCGCGCAGGGCGACGGGACCGCCGACGACATCGTCGGGCGACAGGGCGAAGGCCTCGCGGAAGGTGGCGGCGCCTTGGGCGGCGCGACCGCGGGCGGCGATCAGCGCGCCGCTGGGCAGGGCCAGGGCTCCGCTGTCGCCCTTCTCGGGTTCGTCGATCAGACGCGAGGCGTCGCCGCTGGCGATCACGAAGGCGCGGGTCTTGTCCAGGGCGGCTGTGGTAGCGACGTAGAGCCGGCCGGTCTCGCCGACCGAACCGGTCCAGGTTGTGCGGCCCGAGGCGGCGGCGGCCTGGGCCGCGCCCTTCCAGTCGGCGCCGTCGTCGCGGCCGGCGACAGAGACGACGCCGGCGGGGCTGACCACGGCGACGGCCGCGGCCTCGCCGCCGGCGGCGCGTAGGGCGGTCTCGGCGGCGTCCATGGTGGCGCCCGGATCGCGCCTGAGCATGTCGGCGGCTGCTGACAGACCGGCGCGCTGGGCGGCGAGGTTGGCCTCGACGCGGCCGGCGATCAGCCCGGCCTTGGCCGACAGCGGCGCGCCGCCCGGCTGGGCCGAGGCCTCCTGCTGCAGGCGCTTGACGCCGAAGGCGGTATAGACGGCCAGCAGCAGCAGGGCCGCCAGGATGGCGATGCGGATGAACCCCTGCGACGGGGCCTGGACGGACTTGGCGCGCACGGCCGCGGGCGCGGTCGGTCCGGCGGACGCCGTCCCCCCGTGTCTCGCTAAGCCCCTGTCCAAACCGCGCGGCTCCCGTCGATCCCCGGAGCGCGCGGCGCGCGCTCCAATCCCAAATCCGAGACCTGTCAGGTACAGACCTCAGGGCGAGTCACTTCGCCGAGATGGTGAATCTACCGTACCGCAAACCGCTCCGTCACCGCCGGAAAGGCGGATTCGGTCCGTATGGGCCCATTGGTCGCAATATAGGGCCGAGCGAATCCTGAAAAGCGGCGTCAGCCAAGCGCCTTGGTCGCCAGTTCCAGCACGTTCTTGGACAGGTCCGGGTGGGCCGCGACCCGCTCCAGCTGTTCGCGCATCAGCTTGCCCAGTTCGGGTTTGTAGCGCCGCCAGTTGCCGAGCGGTTCGACCAGACGCGCGGCCGTCATCGGGTTGAACCCGTCCACCGCCAGGATCTGATCGGCCAGGAAGCGGTAGCCCGCGCCGCTGGGATCATGGAAACGCGCCGGATTGAAGTTGGCGAAGGTCGAGACCAGGGCCCGCAGGCGGTTGGGATTGGTCGGCTCGAAATCCTCGTGCCGGGTCAGGGCGATCACCCGATCCAGGGCGTCCTCGTTTGGATCGCGGCCCTGGACGGCGAACCACTTGTCCAGCACCAGCGGCTCGCTCCGCCAGGCGCGATGGAATTTGTTGAGGGCCAGGTCGCGGGCCGGGCCGCCGATGGTGACCAGCGGAAAGAGGCCGCCCATCGCGTCGGTCATGTTGCGGCCGGTGTCGAAGTGGCTGGTCAGGCGCGCCAGGTTGTCGGCGTGAGGATCCGAGGACAGCACCTCGGCGCAGGCGTTGCGCAGGGCGCGGCGGCCGGCGGCTTCGGCGCTGGCCGAGAACTCGCCGTCGCTCTGCATCTCGCCATGCAGGCGGCGCAGCAGGTCGCCCAGGTGGACGGCGACGCGGGTGCGCAAGGCGTTGCGGGCGTCGTGCAGGGCCGGCGGGTCGGCCGGCTCGGACATCAGGGCCAGGTCGGGCTCGGACGGCAGGGCCAGCAGCAGGGCCTTGAAGGCCGGCTCGGCGGCGTCGTCGACCAGAGCGCGACCCAGCGCATCGGCGTAGCGCTCCTCGCCGACCTCGTCGGGCGCGCCAGCGGCGCGGGCCAGGATCAGGTCGCGGGCCAGGGTCTGACCGGCCTCCCAACGGTTGAAGAGGTCCGGGTCCGAACCGAACAGCACATAGCGCTCGGCCGGCCGCGCATCGGTCGACAGGTTCACCGGGGCCGAGAAGCCGCGCAGCGCCGACAGCACGGGAGCGCTGGCGACGTTCTCCCAGCGGACCGTCAGGGTGTCCTGGTCCAGCAGCACCACCTCGGTGTCGCGCAGCACCTCGCCAGTCTCCGACAGCAGGCCGATGGCGATCGGGATCGGCAAGGCCTTCTTGTTCGGCTGGCCCGGTGTCGGGGCGGTCGACTGGGTCAGCGTCAGGGTCACGGCCTGGGCGTCGGCGTCGTAGGTGGTCTCGATCGTCACCGCCGGGGTGCCGGCCTGTTCGTACCAGCCGAAGAAGTCCGAAAGGTCGCGGCCCGACACCTCGGCGAAGCACTCGATGAAGGCCTCGACCGTGGTCGCCTGACCGTCGTGGCGCTGGAAGTAGAGATCGCTGCCCTTCCGGAACGCCTCGGCGCCGAGGATGGTCTTGAGCATGCGGATGATCTCCGAGCCCTTCTCGTAGATCGTCGCGGTGTAGAAGTTGTCGATCTTCATGTAGCTGGACGGCCGCACCGGGTGGGCGAGGGGGCCGGCGTCCTCGGCGAACTGGCGCGCGCGCAGGGTCCGGACGTCCTTGATCCGCTGGACCGTCGCGCCGCGCTGGTCGGCGCTGAAGCTCTGGTCGCGGAAGACCGTGAAGCCCTCCTTCAGGCACAGCTGGAACCAGTCGCGGCAAGTGATGCGATTGCCGGTCCAGTTGTGGAAATATTCGTGGGCCACGACCGCCTCGATGCGCTCGTAGTCCAGGTCCGTCGCGGTCTCCGGATCGGCCAGCAGCAGGGAGCTGTTGAAGATGTTCAGCCCCTTGTTCTCCATGGCTCCGAAGTTGAAGTCGCGGACGGCGACGATCATGAACAGGTCGAGGTCGTACTCGCGGCCGAAGGTGTCCTCGTCCCACTTCATCGCCCGCTTGAGGCTGTCCAGGGCATAGGCCGCGCGCGAGGCTTGGCCGGGATCAACGAAGACCCGCAGCGCTACCTCGCGGCCGCTCATGGTGATGAACTTGTCGGCCAGAACGTCCAGGTGGCCGGCGACCAGGGCGAACAGGTAGCAGGGCTTGGGGAAGGGGTCCTCCCACTCGGCGAAGAACCGATTGTCCGCGAGGGCGCCGGAGTCGATCAGGTTGCCGTTGCTGAGCAGGTGCGTGAACTTGAGATCGGCTTCGATGCGCACGCTGTAGCGGCTCAGAACGTCTGGGCGGTCGGGGAAGTAGGTGATCGTGCGGAAGCCTTCCGCCTCGCACTGGGTGCAGAAGCGACCGCCCGACATGTAGAGGCCCATCAGGGCCTTGTTGGCCTCCGGATCGATCTCGACCTCGGTGGTCAGGACGAACTGGTCGGGCAGGTCCGGGATGGTCAGCTGCTCGGCGTCGGCGACATACTGGTTGGCGCTCAGGCTTTGGCCGTCCACGGCCACGGACACCAGTTTCAGCCGCTCGCCGTTCAGCACCAGCGGCTCGTCCTTCGCACCGGTCCGGCGCACCGCTAGCTCGGCCTTCACCCGGGTCTGGGACGGATGCAGGTCGAAGACCAGCCGGGTCGTCTCGATGGAGAACGGGAACGGACGATAGTCCGCCAGACGGACGGCTTGGGGCGTGTCGGTGCGCATCCGTCCAACTTAGTCGTACCGGACGACCTCCGCGAGAGAACCTTGACGGCCAAGCCCAAATTAATGGTCAGTGCCGGCTTGAGTTTAGGCGGGAGGGGCTTGGCGATGACGAGCGAAATCACGGGCGGTCAGGCGGGGCTGGAAGTCGGGCGCAAGCGGTTCCTGCATCCGGGGCCGCTGCGTTGGTTGCGGGCGTTGGGCTGGATGGTCCTGCTCTTCGTGCTGTTCAGCATCGTCTATGCGGGCGCCCAGATGGTGGCCAACCCGATGTTCAAGAAGGGCGGTCATCTCCTTGAAGTGCTGGAGGTGCTGGTGATCTGCTGCGCGGGCTTTGGCCTCTATGCCGGCGTGGTCAGGCTGGCCGAGGGGCGATGGCCCGAGGAGTTGGACCTGCGCCGGATGCCGGCCGAGCTGGCCATTGGCCTGGTGATCGGAGCGCTGATGCTGAGCGCGGCCGTGGGCGGGCTCTACCTGCTGGGTGTCTACGACATCAGCGGTCCGCGTGCGGCCTCGGCCTGGGCGACCATCGCCATGGCCATCGAGTCCGGCTTCATGGAGGAGCTGATCATGCGCGCCATCCTCCTGCGCCTGTTGATGCGGGCCTTCGGGATCTGGCCGGCGCTGATCGTGCAGGCGGCCCTGTTCGGGGCGTTGCACCTGGCCAATCCTAACGCCACGCCGGTCGCCGCCGCGGCTATCGCCATCGAGGCGGGGCTGATGCTGGCTGGCTTCTATCTGCTGACCGGACGCCTGTGGATGTCGGTCGGCGTTCACGCGGCCTGGAACTTCACCCAAGGCTGGGTGTGGGGCGCGTCGGTGTCGGGCATCCCGGTCACCGAGAGCTGGCTGGTCAGCAAGCCCAAGCCCGGCGCGCCGGAGTTTCTCAGCGGCGGCGCCTTTGGTCCCGAGGCCTCGCTGCCGGCCATGGTCGTCGGCACGCTGGTGGCGATTATCGTGCTGTGGCTGGCCTGGAAGCAGGGAAACTTTAGGGCAAAGCCGGACGCGACTACGTAATAACCGCAAGCTTTTTTGTGGTCTTTTCTTGAGCGGCGTCAACGAAACCGACCGTACACAGGCGCAAACCCCTTTCGACACAACGAGGTCGTAAAGGGGATACCGATGACCACCAAACTCTTCCTGGCCCTGACCGTGGCGGCCGGCCTGAGCGCCGCGCCCGCCTTCGCCGCCGAGCCGGTGACGCCGAAAGCCAAGGGCGATATCGTCCTGAACGTTCGGGTGACCGACGTCGCGCCGGACGCGGGCAATCCGATCCTGACCGCCGCTGGCGCCGCCACCGGCCTGAAGGCCGACGTCAAGGACGACATCAAGCCGACGATCGGCCTCAGCTACTTCCTGACCGACAAGCTGGCCATCGAGGTGATCGCCGGCACCACCCAGCACACGGTCAAGGCCGTCGGCCCGGGCACGGACGTCGCGGTCCACAAGACCTGGGTCCTGCCGCCGGTCGTCTCGCTGCAGTATCACCCGCTGCCGGGCGCGCGCTTCAGCCCCTATGTCGGCGCGGGCCTGAACTACATGCTGTTCTACAGCGGCAAGGACAAGAACGGCTTCACGGTCGATCTGGACGACGGCTTCGGCTACGCCCTGCAGGCCGGCGCGGACATCCCGATCAACGCCGCCTACAGCCTGAACCTGGACGTCAAGAAGATCTGGTTCGACACCGACGCCAAGATCAACGGCGGCGCGCTGAAGTCCAAGGTCAAGCTTGACCCGCTGGTGTTCTCGGTCGGCTTCGGTCGCCGGTTCTAACTATCTAACTAGTCCGAGCTCGGTCCAGCGACGGGCGCTTCCTGCAGGTAGCGCTCGATCGCCGCGATCTTGTGGGCCAGGCCCGTCAGGGCCGGCGGCGCGTCCTCGGGATTGTCGGCCACCAGGGTCAGCAGTTCCCGAGCGATGGCGTGCAGACGCGGGGCGCTGGCGATCAGTCGGGCCTGATATTCCATCTTCTGCGGGTCGCGGTCGTATTCCGCGCCCGGGGTGCGCCAGCCACCCCAGTCCTGGGCGTCGGTGACCACGACCGGATAGGTGCCCGGATAGGGATGGTGGGCGCAGTCGCTCTCCTGCTGCCATTTGTTGCGGGCCCGCAGCACCCGCCAATTGGAGTCGAGGCCGCCATCCTGCGGATCGACCTTGTCCTCGGCCTTCAGTTCGTGGGCCTGGAACTCGCGGTTCAGCCCGACGTCGTAGGTGACCCGCACGGGCTCGTCGAAGCCCTTGGCCCAGATGGGTACGATCCTGTCGACCGTCGCCCAGCAGCCGACGCTTTCGACCCACACCCTCTGGTTCTTCTGGAAGACGGTCTTGGCCATGCCGTTGAGTAACGTCCGAATGCGCTGACAGACGCGCATAAGAACCTGAAATTCTTGACGCCGGGTCAATCTTTCCCTTCGCGTGAACGTCGTTCAGTGTGACTCTCGCGACCCGCCGAAGAGCGCGGTCCAGGGAGGCTCCAAGTGGATTTCGACTATTCCGACGACCAGAAGTTCCTGAAGGACGAGGCGCGCAAGTTCCTCGCCGGCAATTGCGACGTCGCCGTCGTGCGCGGCGTGCTGGACAATGCCGACCGTTCGTTCGACGAGAAACTCTGGAAAGGCGTGGCCGAGCAGGGCTGGCTGGGCGCCGCGATCCCCGAGGAGCACGGGGGGCTGGGCCTGGGCCGCATCGAGCTGTGCGCCATCGCCGAGGAGCTGGGCCGCGCCGTCGCGCCGATCCCGTTCGCCTCCACCGTCTACATCCTGGCCGAAGGGATCATGGCCCACGGCGCGGACGGCCAGAAGGCCGCGATCCTGCCGCGCATCGCCGCCGGCGAGGTGATCGGCTGCCTGGCGACCTCCGAAGGTCCGGGCGTCGTGGGTCCGAACACGCTGCAGTGCCGGGTCGAGGGCGGCAAGCTCTCGGGGACCAAGATCCCGGTCACCGACGGCGATGTCGCCGACACCGCCCTGGTCCTGGCCAGCGAAGGCGGCCGTCCGGGCCTCTACTTGATCGACCTGAAGCAGGCGGGCGTGAAGCGCGAGACCCTGAAGAGCCTCGATCCCACGCGGGGCGTGGCCAAGATCGTGTTCGACGGCGCGGTCGCCGAGCGGGTGGGGGAGGCCGGCGCGGGCTTCGACATCGTCCAGGCGATCCTCGATCGCGCCGCCGTGCTGCTGGCCTTCGAACAACTGGGCGGCGCCGACCGGTGTCTTGAGATGGCCAAGGAGTACGCCCTGGGCCGCTACGCCTTCGGCCGCGTGATCGCCGGCTACCAGGCCATCAAGCACAAGCTGGCCGACATGTACGTCAAGAACGAGGTCGCCCGCTCCAACGCCTATTACGGCGCCTGGGCCCTGAACGACGACGCGCCCGAGCTGCCGATCGCGGCCTCGGCCGCCCGCATCGCCGCCTCGGAAGCCTTCTGGTTCGCCAGCAAGGAAAACATCCAGGTGCATGGCGGCATGGGCTTCACCTGGGATGTCGACTGCCACCTCTACTACCGTCGCTCGCGGCAGCTGAGCCTGGTGGCGGGCGCGCCGAAGCTCTGGAAAGAGCGACTGGTGAGCGAACTCGAAAAGAAAAACGCGGCGTAAGGCGAGGAAACGACAATGGATTTCAACGATTCCCCCGAAGAAGCCGCCTATCGCGAAAAGGCTCGCGCCTGGCTGGCCGAGAACGCCGCCGCGCACCGCGCCAAGTTCGGCGAACTCAAGCCCAACACGCCCGAGCACATGGCCGCCGCCAAGGACTGGCAGGCCACCAAGGCCGCCGCCGGCTATGCCTGCATCACCTGGCCCGCGGCCATCGGCGGGGGCGGCGGCACGCCGATCCAGTCGGTGATCTTCGGCCAGGAAGAGGGCAAGGCGGGCCTGGGCTACGGCTACTTCACCATCGGCCTGGGCATGTGCGTGCCCACGGTCATGGCCTTCGCCGACAGCGAGACCAAGCAACGTTTTGTCTCTCCCGCCGTGAAGGGCGAGGAGATCTGGTGCCAGCTGTTCTCCGAGCCGGCGGGCGGCTCCGACGTGGCGGCCCTGCGCACCCGCGCCGTCAAGGACGGCGACGAGTGGGTGATCAACGGCCAGAAGGTCTGGACCACCGGCGCCCACTATTGCGACTACGGCATCCTGCTGACCCGGACGGACCCCGATGTGCCCAAGCACAAAGGGCTCACGATGTTCTGGATCGACATGAAGGACGCCGCCGTCGAGTGCCGGCCGATCCACCAGATGTCGGGCGGGCGCGAGTTCAACGAGGTCTATTTCACCGACCTGCGCGTCAAGGACAGCCAGCGCCTGGGCGAGGTCGGGGACGGCTGGAAGGTGGCCCTGGTCACCCTGATGAACGAGCGTCTGGCCGTCGGCGGCTCGGCCGGCCCGAACTATCGCGAGGTCATGAAGCTGGCTCAGGATCTTGCCGGCCCCACCGGTCCGGCGATCAAGGACCAAGCGTTCCGCGAAAGGCTGGCCGACTGGTATGTCCAGTCCGAGGGACTGAAGTTCACCCGCTTCCGCACCATGACCGCCCTGTCGCGCGGCCAGACGCCGGGGCCGGAAAGCTCGATCGGCAAGATCATCTCGGCCAATCAGTTGCAGGAGATGGCCAACACCGCCGTCGAGATGGAGGACCAGTACGGCATCCTCGTCGACCCCGACCAGGCCCCGGCCGAGGCGGCGTTCCAGCAGAGCCTGATGTGGGCCCCGGGCCTACGGATCGCCGGCGGCACCGACGAGATTCTCAAGAACATCATCGCCGAGCGGGTGCTGGGCCTGCCCGGCGATGTGCGCGTCGACAAGGACGTGGCGTTCAAGGACATGCCGACCGGACGCTGATTTCGTCGAATCTTCGTCTTCCGTCGATACACTGAAGCCGGCAGCTGACGAGGTTAGCTGTCGGCTTTTCGATGTTTGGGAAGATGTTCCGTGCGCGGTGAAGTCGCGCGAAATCCGGGAAATTCGCCTGCCGGGCGAACCCAGACTGTCGTGACAAAGTGTTCATTGGCGGATGGGTTGAGCTGACCTTGACAGTGGCCCATCCCGAGCACATGAGAGATCGTTGTTTTATGGTTAACGGGCTGGGCTGAAGGGGGATTCATGCGCGAGGCCGGCGACGCACTTGCGCGCCTTCGGATGCTCCGTGGAGCGGCCGAGCGCGCGTTCGCCAGCCGCTCCGCCCTGCTGCGTCGCGCCCCGGTGGGCGCGATCGTGGCGGCGGTGGTGATCCCGCTGGTGGGCTGCGACACGGGGCCCAGCTTCTGGTTCCACAAGCGCGCCAGCGCGTGCCCTCGTCCTCAGGCGGCGCAGGGGGTCTCGGGTCAGTTCAATCAGCAGCAGCAAGAGATTCGCGCTCTGCGACAGGGCGGCTTCCGCGGCGACTTCTTCGCCCAGTTGGAGCTGGCCCGCCGCTACGAGGGCCAGCGCGCGGTCGACAAGAACCTCGAGGATCCGGTCGAGGCGGCCGTCTGGTACGCCATGGCCTTGTCCAACGACGGCGGCTACGCGCCGATCTCATCCTATGAGCGCCGGGGCTCCGAATCGAAGGCCGTGTCGCGCTTCGACGACTGCCGCGCGTTCGAGCGCCGCAGCGCCTATTTCGCCCTCGACCGCCTGCTGTCTCGCATGTCGACCGAGGAGCGCGAGAAGGTCCGTAACCGGGTGATCTACGTGCTCTCGGCCCAGGGAGCCGGCGGGTTCCGAACCCTGGCGCGGATCCACGACGCCTATTTCGGCCCGTTCGGCGAGCCGTCCGACAATCTCCAGGCCATCCAGGCCTACGGCAAGCCCAGCCAGCCGGGCGCGCCGGCCGCCCTGGACCTGTTCCGTCGCAACGACGTCGACGCCTATCTCTACAACTACCTGGCGGTGCAGACCGGCGACGTGTCGGCCTATGTCATGCTCAAGGACTTCGAGCGCAGCTCACCGCAGCGGGCCTCGTACGGCTCGTTCGTCGAGACCAAGGCCAAGCGCTGGATCCCGCCCTACGAGTTCTATCCGCCGGAGTCGCCCGACTCGGGCGTGCCGCACTCCGACGAGTCCGACCTGTCGGGCGAGGCGCGCGAGGCGGCGCTGAGCCGGATCAACGAACTGCCCTTCGTCCACGTGGCCGAGGCGCTGTCGTACCTGCGGGTGATCCCGTCGGCGGTGCTCGACGAGAAGCTGCTCAGCGTCAACGACGCCCAGACCCTGGAATCGATGCTGGGCCGGCCGGCCAACGGCCGCCTGTCCTCGGTCGAAAAGGTGCGGGCGATCCAGTACGCCGCTGTCAACGGCTCGTCCAAGGCCCAGTTGGTGCTGGCGGTGATGTACTCCGAAGGCGTCGGCGTCCCGCGCGACTACGCCCGGGCCTATCACTGGTACGAGGAAGCCGAGCGCCAGGGCTCGGCCGAGGCCAAGTACGCCATGTCGACCTTCTTCTCCCTGGGCCTGCAGGGCGTGGCCGACCAGGATCGCGCCAAGGCGGTGGTCTATCAGATCGACGGAGCCCTCTCGGGCTTCAAGCCGTCGGCCTATCGGCTGCAGCAGCTGCTGGCCCAGGTCTCGCGTCCGCCCCGGCCCGCGGCCGATCGCGGCCGTCCGTACAGCGAAAGGGACTTCTAGATGCGCAGCCTCAGCCGCCTGCTGGCGCTTTGGGCCGCCTTGATCCTCGGCGTCGCGGCCGCCGCGCCCGAGGCGCTCGCCTCGCCGGACGCCCGGATCGACCAGCAGATCCGTCCCTGCTTCGGCCTGCTGATCCAGCCGAACCTCTCGCACGGCTGCAAGGTGCGCTACGCCAAGCCGCGCCCCTGCGCCCGAGGTTACTACCGCTCGCACGGCCGCTGCGTGGCGGGCGGCGGCTATGGTCCCGGCTATGGCGGCTACGCGCCGCGCGAGATCAACTGCGACTACGCCTATCCCGGCCAGGTCTCGCAGACCCTGGCGCGGCTCTATGACGGCGACACCCTGACCCTGACCTCGGCCAATGGCGGGGCCTGCGTCGACTCGCTGAACATCACCCAGTCGGTCAGCATCGTCGTGCGCAACTACTCGCCTGGCCTGGATCGCCCGATCCTGGTGGCCCCGGCCGGCCAGCCCTGCATCCGCATCCAGCCGGGCGTGCAATATGTCGTGCTGGAAGGGCTGGGCATCGAGGCCTCGCGCGCGGGTTCGTCCTCGTGCATCACCGGCCGCGCCACCGAGATCGCCTTGAAGAACGTCACGGTTCGCTATGACGGCGACGCCTCGGCCTTCGACGTCGGCGACAGCCGCATCGAAATGGCTGGGGTGGCCTTCATCGGTCGCACCCGCTCGGCCGTGGTCAAGGCCACTGGCACGATCATGGCTCAGGACGTCGAGATCGCCGCCGCCGCCATCGGCGGGGCCTTCGAGACCTCGGGCGACAGCCGCCTGCGCGACATCCGCATCGTCCGGCTGGGCGACTGGACCGGTTCTTCGCGCACCCGCAACTCGGCCGGCTTCGTGCTCAGCGGCATGAACCGCCAGCAGTTGGTGACCATCGATGGCCTGTACGTCGATGGCTTCTCGCGCGGCGTCTATATCGGCGGCGGCGACGAGACGACCCTGCTGCGTCCCGTGGTGCGCGACAGCGACTGGGCCGTGACCGTCGAGAACGCCAATCTGCGCCTGAACGCGGGCGAGCTGGAGGCGACCGATGTCGGCCTCTACGTCGCCTCGGGGATCGTCTACGCCGCCAACAACAAGATCGTGGGCGTCATGCGCTCGGGCATCTATGCCGACGCAGGCGGCCAGATCCGGGCGGTCGACAACCGCATCTACGCCCGCCCCGAGGGCTGCAAGGCCCTGGTCAGCGGCTTCTTCGACGGCGAGCTGACCTGCCGTCCGTGGTTCGAGGCGCCGGAGCTCTATCGCACCCAGCGCGACCGCGCCCGTCTCGACTACGAAACCTACTGGCCGGCCCCATCGATCGGTCCCGCGCCGCTGGCCATGAGTTCGGGTCCCGCCGACCTCGCCAACGACGCCGCCGCGACGGGCCTGGCGGGCGCGCCGCCGCCTCGGTCCCTGGCGCCGCAACAAGGGGGAGCGCCCAAATGAGCAAGCTGGCCCATGGTCTGGTCGCCGCCGCCGTCGCGGCCTCGACCCTGATCTCGACGCAGGCCTTCGCCCAGCAGAGCGGCGGCGGCTACGCGCCGACCTACGGCGCGCCGCAGGGACAGCCGCAAGGCTACGCGCCCCAAGGCTACTCACCCAAGCGCCGCGATATCTGCGGCGCGCCGATCACCGGTCAGGCGCCGGATATCATGACCTATGACAGCGCCACCGGCACCCAGGTGTTCGTCGGCGGCCAACGCGGCGGCGGCACGGATGTGGCCGCCTACAACGCCCAGACCGGCTCGGCCGCGGGGCTGTCGGGCGACCTCAGCCGTCCCGGCCTGGTGTCGTCCTGCGCGGTCGACGGCCTGACCCGCGAGTCCTACGGCGTGACCTCCGACCGCCCGGGTCAGGTCACCCTCAGCGGCCGCGACGACCGCGGCGAGCGCTACCAGTTCACCCGCGCCGACGGCCGGACCGATGTCTGGGATCCGCGCTACGAGAACGATTGCTTCCGGTCCGGCACGGGCCTGTTCGGTCCGCCCAGCGCCGGCGGGCGTCGATGCTGAGGTCCGCGGCCCTGCTGATCCTGGCCGCGCTGACCGTGGCGGCCTGCGCGGACGGGCGTCCGTACGCGCCGTACTACCCGCCGTCCGGCCCGCCGCCGCCCTCGGCTCCGAACCGGCACGAGGTCACGCCGCCGCCGCCGCCGATCGAGGTGGTCCGGCCGAAGGTCCCGTAGCCTCTACGGTGCGATCGTCTTGATGAAGGTCGGCGTCTTGCGGTGGTGCGTGGCCTGCTCGTACGCGTAGCCCAGGTCCAGCAGCAGCTTCTCGCTCCAGGCCGGGCCGATGAACGAGAGGCCGACCGGCAGGCCGGTGACGGCGCCCATCGGCACGGTCAGGTGGGGATAGCCGGCCACGGCGGGCAGGGTGGTCGACGAGCCGCCATAGTTGTCGCCGTTCAGCGGATCGATGGTCCAGGCCGGGCCGGTGGTCGGGGCGATGATCGCCACCGCGCCGGTGTCCTTGAGGATCTTGTCGATCCCTTCCGGACCGGCCAGGCGCTTCGAATCCGTCAGGGCCTTCAGGTAGTCGGGATCGGAGAGACCCTTGGTCTTCTCGGCCCGCTCGAAGCTCTCCTGGCCGAACCATTCGAACTCCTTGGGTGTCGCCTTGTTGAAGGCGATCAGGTCGGCCAGCGTGCGGCTGGGGACCTTCTTCGGATCGGTCGAGGAGAGATAGGCGGCCATGTCGGCCTTCAGCTCGGTGTAGAGCACCACGCCCTCGGCCTTGCCGATCGGGCCTTCATCGAAGTCCTTCACATCGACCAGGATCGCGCCCTGGTCCCGCAGGTCCTTCAGCGCCGCCTCGAACACGGCGTCGGTGTTGGGCGAATAGCCCGTGTAGAACCGGGCCACGGCCAGCTTGACGCCCTTCAGCGCGTCCTTGGAGAGGCCTGCGGCATAGTCGGTCTTGCGGGCGTCGGCCTCTCTGGTCGCGGGATCGGCGGGGTCGCCGCCGGCGATGATGGTCAGCACCTTGGCGGCGTCCTCGACCGTGGCGGTCATCGGGCCGGCGGTGTCCTGGCTGTGGCTGATCGGCACGATATGGGTGCGCGAAACGAGGCCCACGGTCGGCTTGAGGCCCACCAGGCCGTTGATCGCGGCCGGGCAGGTGATCGAGCCGTCGGTCTCGGTGCCGATGGCCAGGGGCGCCAGGCCCGCCGCCACCGCCGCGGCCGAGCCGCTGGACGAGCCGCAGGCGCTGCGGTCCAGGACGTACGGATTGCGCACCGTGCCGCCCACCGCGCTCCAGCCGCTGATCGACTTGCCCGAGCGGATATTAGCCCATTCCGACAGGTTGGCCTTGCCCAGCATGACCAGGCCGGCGTCGCGCAGGCGCTTGGCGATCGGCGCGTCGCGGCCGGTGACATTGTCCTTCAGCGCCAGTGAGCCGGCCGTGGTGGGCAGCGGATCGGCGCTCTCGATATTGTCCTTCAGCAGGATCGGCGCGCCGTGCAGGGGCGAGCGGACCTTGCCGGCCTTACGCTCGGCGTCGAGAGCCTTGGCGTCGGAAAGGGCGTTGGGGTTGGTGGCGATCACCGCGTGCAGGGTCGGGTTCTTGTCCTTGATGACCGCGAGATAGGCCCTGGTCGCCTGTTCGGCGGTCTGGGCTTGCGCGGTCCCGGCGAGCAGGGCGAGGGCGGCGGCGCCGGCCAGATACGCGGAAGGCAGGCAGGCGAACTTGGTCATGGACGTTTCCCCGTGCGCGTCTCGAGTCTGGGTGCGCGGCGGCGAGGATGAGGTCAAAAATCCGCGCTCGCCAAGGGCTTCAGGGAACGTCCGTACAGGAAGTTCTGATTTTCCCCCTCTTCCGATCTTCCCGGCGAAGGCCGGGACCCAGATTCAGCCTGAGCGGTTTGGGATGGTCCGAGATACGCCCCTTTCAGTCCGTCAAGCGCTCGTGGGTTCGATCTGGGCCCCGGCCTTCGCCGGGGAGATCGGATAAAGGAAGGATCAGGCGAAGACCGCCACGTTCTGGCGCGCCAGGACCAGCGGGAGGCCATTCCGGTCCCACAGGTGCATCTTCTGGGTGGAATAGCCTTCGCCGACGGTCTCGGCCTTGGTGCGCAACAGGCGCCAGCCGTCGTCGTCCTCGGCGGGAAGGCCCACCACGTCCATGGCCCAGGTCATGGTCGAGATCGGGGCGAACTGAGTGAACAGGGCCATGGCCGGGGGCGGCGGCATGTCGGCCAGGGCGATCAGGGCCGACAGCGAGCGGGCCGCCGGGTCGCGGTGACGGATCCACAGCAGGTATTCGGGCTCCCCGCCGGCCAGCGGTCGCGTGCCGCCCGCCTTGCGCACCTCGAACTGGGCCGAGAAATGCGGCGCGCCCTGGCGGCTCTCCGGAAAGAAGGATTCGCAGGCCTCGGGCGGCGCGACGTCAGGGGCGGGGACCTCGCTGTGCGACAGCGTCGAGGCCCGCGCCGCGCCGAAGGTCAGGACCCCGTGGGTGGCCACGCCCTGCTCGCCGACCAGGTCGACGGCGACGAACAGGGTCGACTTGCCCTGGCGCAGCGGCTTGACCTGGATGGCCAGTTCTCCAGACGCGGGGCCGACGAAGGCGAACTGGGCCGAGCGTAGGGGCGGGGCCTCCGGGAAGGTCCGCAGCGCCGCTTCGACGCAGAGCGCCGCCGACAGCCCGCCATAGGTGGTCCGGCCCTGCTTCCAGTCGTCGGTGACGAAGGCGGAGAAGCCGGACTCGGTGGCGGCGACGGCGGCGATCAGGTCGGTGTAGAGCGTCATGCGAAAGAGGTTCGTTTTCTTTCGCTACGGAAGTCAAGCGCCGTCGTCGCCTCAGATTGGGGGATCTCAGCTCGGCTTGCGCGACCGGGCTTCCAACTCGTCGGCGCGACGCTCCATGTCCTTGGCCTTGTCCGGCAACGTGTCGGCCAGATCGCGTAGTTCGGCGTCGGTGACGACGCTGCCGCGCTCGCGGTTCTCGGCGATCTGCTTGGCGCGATAGGCCGGGTCGCGCAGGCGGACGGCTTCCTCGCGCATCTGCTGAGCGCCGCGCCGCATCTGCACGGCGCCGTTGGCCATGTGGATGCGGGCGTTGGCGACCTGGCGCATGGCCTGCTCGCGAGCGCGTTCGCCGATGATGCGAGCCTGCTCGCCGGCGAGGCGGGCCTGTTCAGCGCCCATCCGCGCGCCCTCGGCGGCCTGGCGAGCGACGTCGGCCTGGACGCGCGCCATGTCCGAGAGGCGACGGGCTTCGTCGGCGCGGACACGGTTCTGGTCGGCCTGGCGACGCTCGATATCGGCCTCGATACGGGCCTGTTCGGCCTCCTGGCGCGCCTGATCGGCTTCGGCGCGCGCCTGGTCGGCGGCCACACGCTCTGCGCCCGTGGGGACGCGGTAGTAGTTGTAGACGTAGCCGGACTTGTAGGCGGGCGGTTCGGGCGGCGGGGCAGGGGGCGCCGGCGGGGGCGGAGCGGCGGGCGCGCTGACCGGCTGGGCGGGGGGAGCCGGGGGCGCGGCCATCGGCGCGGGCGGCGCGGGGGGAGCCGGAGGCGGCGGCGGGGCGACCCATTCCTGGTGCGTCAGGCCCAGGGCGGCCAGCGGCGTGGCGACAGCGGCCAGGGCGACGACGCTGAGGGCGACGGTCACGGGGCGGCGACGTGAAGCGGTGTGGGTCATGATGTGGGCGATCCTTGTCTTCAGCGTGCGGGCGCTGGCGGCCATCGCGGTCGCGGGACGCGGGCTCATCAGGCGGGCGGTGGGGTGAGACGCCAGGCGCACCAGCGTCCGGGCGTAGAGGGTGCGATCTACGGTCTCGAGCGCGACGGCGTCGGCGGTTTCTTCCGAGCGTTCGGCCAGCACGGCGTGCAGGCGCCAGACCAGCGGGTTGAACCAGAACACCGCCAGGGCCAGGCGCGACAGGATCAGGAAGATCCAGTCCTGGCGACGCAGGTGGGCCAGTTCATGGGCCAGGATGGCGCGGGCGGCGTGACGCTCGTCCAGGCTGGCGGAATCGACGACGATGAAGCCGGGCGCGACGCCCCAGCTCAACGGACTGGTGATGCGTTCGCTGGCGATCAGGCGCGGACGGTCTTCCTCGGGCGACAGGTCTTCCAGCGGCTCCAGCCAGGCCTGGTGCTCGACCGGACGGCCCTGGCGGGTCCAGCGGTCGAGGGTCAGCAGGCCCAGCAGCAACTGGCCGACCACGGCCGCCACGCCCAGCAGCCACAGGCCGCCGACCAACTGGGCCGACGGCGGCCAGGACGGGGCGACGGAAGTCGAAGCGGCGTCGGCGGCCATGGTCGCGCCTTCCACCGGGACGTAGGGCGTGATTGGCGGCAGCAGGGCCAGGTCCAGCGCGGGCAGCATGTTCATGATCACGGGGATGGCCAGCAGCAGGCCGACCGTGGCGCGCAGGATGTCCACGCGGTCGACCGGGCGCTGGGCCAGGAAGCGGGCGCAGGCCAGGCCCGCGCCAGCGACGACGCTGGACTTGACCAGCAGCGAAAAGAGAAGCGTCCAGGTCACGACCGATCCTCCGCCGGCCGCTCCACGGCCTTGTCGATGACCCGCTCCAGGGCGGCGGCTTCCTCGGTGGTCAGGCGCTGGCCCAGGCCCAGGAGGGCGGTGGCGGCGCTGGCGGCCGAGCCGGCGAAGAAGGTGTCGATGACCCGCTTCAGCGCGCTGGCCGCGACGGCCTCGGGGCGCGGGGCGGGGCGGTAGACGAAGCCGTCGGGACCGGCCTCGCGCTCGACCAGGCCCTTGGCCTCCAGGCGCGAGAGCATGGTGCGGATGGCCGAGTCGCTGATCGGGTCGGACAGGGCGCTACGCACGTTGGCGACGGCGCCGGTCTCCAGGCGACAGAGGGTCTCGAAGACCTCGCGTTCGCGTCGGGGCAGGGATTCGATCATGGCGGCTTCCGTTATCCGGTGTCCGCTACATGTGTAGCGCTACCTCTGTAGCGCGGCTAGCCTGCGATGCGTGAATTCGGCGTAATGTCGGAGCGGCCTAGTGCAGCGTCGTACTGGCCAGCATCCAGCTTGAGAACGTGCGGTTGTCACGTTCGTCGCGCTGTTCTTCCAGGCCCATCTCTTCCAGCATGATCGCCGCCAGCAGCCATTCCTCGAGTTCCGAGGCCGAGGCGCGGCCGTCCTCGAGCGCTTCCTTCACGGTCGCGATCAGCTGCTCGATGGCTTCGTCGGTCGTCTTCGCCACAACGCGCTCCTCGGGAATCCACTGTGGCGTAACGTAGAGCGTGGTTCGCGGTTCAGGCCTGCGACAAAGCGGCATGTGGGTGGAGCATTGAGTCGCAGGCCCCTCGCGCGCGCCCTGTGTGACGGGGCCGCGCGAGGGGCTTGGAGCCTACTGGCCCTTCAGCTTGCGGTCGAAGAACTCCAGGTGCGTGTTCAGCACGCTGAGGCCCTTGGTCTTGCTGCCGGGCGCGCTGTGGCGCTCGCCGGGATAGAGCGCCATCTCGAACGGGATGGCTTTCTTCTGCAGGGCCGCGATGACGCGGGTGCTGTTCTCGAAGATCACGTTGTCGTCGGCCATGCCATGCAGCAGCAGCAGGCTGCCGGGCTTCAGCTTGTCCAGGCGGGTATTGATGTCCGAATAGGCGTAGCCGGCCTTGTTGTCGGCGGGCGTACCCATGTAGCGCTCGGTATAGGCCGTGTCGTAGAGGCCCCATTCGGTCGGCGGAGCGCCGGCCGCGCCCGCCTTGAACGGGGTGTTGTCGGCCGTCAGCAGCATCAGGGTCATGAAGCCGCCGTACGACCAGCCCATCACGCCCAGCTTGTCGGCGTCGACATAGGGCAGGCTCTGCAGGAACTTGGCGCCCTGCAGCTGGTCCTGGACCTCGACCGTGCCGAGGTTGCGGTCGAGGGCGCGCTTGAAGGCCGCCGAGCGGTTGCCGCTGCCGCGGTTGTCCAGCTTGAAGACCACGTAGCCGGCTTCGAGATAGGTGCGCTCGCTCGGGCTATGCCAGCTCTTGGTGACGCGCTGGGCGTGCGGGCCGCCATAGACCGAGACGATGGCCGGGTACTTCTTGGCCGGATCGAAGCCGATGGGCTTGAGGATCTCGTAGTACAGGGCCGAGCCGTCGGCGGCCTTCAGCGAGCCGTATTCCGGAACCGGCAGGGTCGAGGCGTAGGGCCAGTAGGCGTGGCCCTCGGCCAGCTTGTTTTCCTCGATCCAGCGCACAAGCTTGCCGTCGGCCGAATAGAGCGCCGTCTGAGGCGGGGTCTTGGGATCGCTGTAGGAGCCGGCGAAGGCGCCGCCAGCCTCGGCCACCTTGGCTGACCACCAGCCGCCGCCCGAGGTCAGGGCCTTGGGCTTGCCGGGCTTGGCGTAGCTCACCTCATAGATGCGGCGCTCCAGCGGGCTGTCCATCGAGGCGCCGAAGATTGCGACCTTGCGGGCCTCGTCGACGCCTTCCAGCTTGTCGACCGGCCAGTCGCCCTTGGTGATCTGGGCGATCAGCTTGCCGTCGGCGGCGTAGCGGTAGAGGTGGCTGGCGCCGTCCCGCTCCGAGCCCCACAGGAAGGTCCCGTCCTTCAGCGCCTTGAAGTTGTCGAGCAGCTCGATGAAGTGGGTGTCGGTCTCGATCAGGATGGTCTTGCCCGCGCCGGTGGTCGGGTCGAAGGCGATCAAGTCCAAGGTCTTCTGGTCTCGCGACAGGCGCTGGACATAGACGGTCTTGCCGTCCTGGGCCCAGGCGACGCGGGCGACATAGATGTCCTTGTTGGCGCCCAGGTCCAGTTGCACGACCTTGCCCGAGGCCAGGTCGCGGACGAACAGGTCGACCACGGCGTTGGGACGGCCGGCGCGCGGATAGCGCTGATTGACCACGGTGGCGCCGGTCGGGCCGATGTCGGCGCGCGGCACGATGTCGACGCCGTTCTCGTCGACGCGGGCATAGACGATGTGGGCCTCGTCGGGGCTCCACCAGTAGCCGGTCGCGCGGGAGAGTTCTTCCTGGGCGATGAACTCGGCGACGCCGAACGACAGGGCGTCCTTGCCCTCGGTGGTCAGGGCCCTCTCGGGCCCGCCGGCAACCGGCTTGATGTAGAGGTTCTGGTCGCGGACATAGCTGACGTACGCGCCCTTGGGCGAGACCTTGGCGTCGACCTCGTCGCCCGGGGTTTCGGTCAGGCGCGTGACCTTGCCGTCGGCGATGCTATCCAGATAGAGGTCGCCGTCCAGCGGGACCAGGATGAAGCGGCCCTGCTTGTCCCAGCTGTATTCGACAATGCCGCGGGCCGAGACGCGGGCGCGTTCGCGGCGGGCTTTCTCGGCCTCCGACAGTTCCTTGGCCCCCGACGACAGGGTCGCCGAGTCGATCAGGCGATAGGGCTCGCCGCCCTTGACGTCGGCCGCCCACAGGTCCTGGACGTTCGCCGCCTCGGCCTTACCCTTCAGATAGGTGACACGCTTGCCGTCCGGCGACAGGGCCACGCCCTTGGCGGTCGGGCCGCTCAGGTTGGGGTCGGCGAAGACGCGCTGTGGGGTGAGTTTTTCCGCCATGGCAGGGGTAGCGAGGGCGAGGACGGCCGCGAGCGCCGTGAGCGAGGGCTTGATCATGGCGCGGGACGCTATGCGGGAGCGTCGCTATTGTCAGCAGGGAAGTTGTTGCGGGGCTGAAACGCTTAGCGGCACATTCCGTCGACCGCCTTCACATCCACCGGATCGGGCGGGACCGGCAGGCCCTTGGCCTTCAAGGCGTCCTCCAGCGTGGTCGGCTCGGGCGGCAGGCCGGGGTCGAGGTCTGTGCGGTAGAACGGATGCTTCTGCGCCTCCGCCAGCGTCGTGAAGCCGAAGCCGCGATCCTGGAAGAGCCTGTAGAGGCGCGGGGCCATGCGGGCGTCGAAGGCGCCGGCGTGCATCAGCAGGACATAGGGAATGTCCTTGCCGTACAGAGTCTTGCTCATCGCCCGGGCGCGGTCGGCGACGGCCGCCGCGCCGTCCAGATAGCGTTTCTCCAGTTCGGCGATCGCGGCCCGGTCGCCCTTGGCCGCGCAGCGGGCGTAGGGCTCGTTATAGGCGTAGTCGGCGAAGCTCATCGTGACGCTGGCGATCTTGTAGTGGTTGGTCGCCAGCCAGGCGCGAACGGCCAGGCGCTTCTCGGGCGTGTCGCCCTCGGACAGGAACGGATAGCGTAGCCAGCGCCAATCCTCGGCGGCCATCAGGTCTTTCAGCATGGGCTCGTTGCCGGCGGTCTCGGCGGCGAACTGTTCGGGCGTAAGGTCCTTCAGGTTCTGGTGCGACCAAGTGTGGTTGCCCAGGGGCTGGCCGGCGTCGCGCCACATCTTCAGCACCGGCGTCGAGGCCGGCTCGCGCTCGGTCTGGACGCCGTTGATGAAGCCGAAGGCGGGGGCCTTGGCGTCGGCGGCGGCCTTCAGCAGGTCGGCGGCGATCTGGACGCGCGTCACACCCGACGGCAGGGCGCTGTGCGCGGGCAGGTCGTCCCAGGTGAAGGCGATGACGGGTTTGCCGGCCGCGTGGGCGGTGGTGGCCATGAGCGCGACGCACGCAACGCTCACCCACTTCCCGATCTCCCCGGCGAAGGCCGGGGCCCAGATCGAACCCTGGGCATTGGCGGGTTTGGCTGAGGTTTTGGGCGCGTACACGTCTGATTCCCCGGATGGATCTGGGCCCCGGCCTTCGCCGGGGAGATCGGATTATTTGTTGGTCGCGTTGAACAAACTCAGCGGCACGGCGTCCGCCATGGCCTTGTAGCCCGCCAGGTTGGGGTGCAGGCCATCGTTGTCGTAGGCCGATAGCAGATAGGTGGGTTTGGCCGGGTCGCGCATGGCTTTGTCCCAGTCGATCACGCCGTCGAAGTTCCCGGGCGCGCGGATCCAGGCGTTGATCGCCTGGCGGTCGGCCTCGCTCTCCGGGCCGGGGTGGTAATAGGCCGAGCGGGCATAGGGCAGGATGGTCGCGCCGATCACCTTGATCCCCCGGCCATGGGCGCGGTCGATCATCTGGCGGTAGCCGGCGAGGACCTGTTCGACCAGGGCCTTGTGCGCTTCGGGCGTGGCGGGCGCCTCGCGTGTCAGGGTTCCCAGGTCGTTGACGCCTTCCAGCAGCACCACATGGGTGACGCCGGCCTGGCTGAGCACGTCGCGCTCGAACCGCGCCAAGGCGTTGGGACCCAGGCCGTCGAGCAGCACGCGGTTGCCGCCGATGCCGAGGTTCAGCAGGCCGATGTTCTTGCCCTTCAGCCGTTCGATCAGCCCGTCGGTCCAGCGCAGGTTGGTGTTGGGCTGGACGCCGTAGCCGTCGGTGATGCTGTCGCCCAGCGCCACGATGGCGCGAGCCTTGGCCGAGACCACGTCGACGCTGGAGATCTGCAGCCAGCGGTCGGCGGTCTTGGCGCCGGGCAGATCGGCGGCGGCCACGTGATCGCCGGCCAGGACGTAGGAGGTCGCCCGCGAGCCCGGATGGCCGGTCTGGACGCTGGGGGCGGCGGCGTAGTGGAGGCTGATGGCCAAGTTGGTCAGCGGCGAGACCTTCAAAGCGACCGGATCAGACCAGTAGTCGGCGCCGGCGGGGATGGTCACCTCCGCGCGGCCGGAGAAGGTCAGGGCGCGGTCCGTGGCCGGGTCGATTCGGGCGCTGGCGAGATCGGACGAGACGGCGACATGGGCGGCCTTGATCGTCAGCGGCGCGGTCCCGAAGGCGTTGGAGAGGCGCACCCGCAGCGTCTCGCCGCCCAGGGTCAGGCGCACGATCTGGCGCAGGGTGGCGTCGGGATAGTCCTCGGCGGCGAGGCGATTCTTCTCGTCCGGCGCCATCTGGGCGCTGGCCCAGGCGCCGACCCAGCGGGGAGACTTGGTCGGCTCGGCATGAACCGGGAAAGCAAGGGCCAGGGCCGCGCCGAATACGGCTAGCCGCGCGAGCATCTTCATCGACGTTTCTCCCCACTCCGACCTTACGATATCGGTAGCGGTAACATTGGTATGACCTCTCGCGGCCGTCGTAAAGCGCCGCTGTGCGCTGACGATCGTCAAGGCCACATGCGGCAGGCCGTCGCGGCCGTCGAAAAGAGGTTGCGCCATCCAGAGTGTTAGCGCTATCAGGGATCCGTGAGGCGCCGAGCGCCTCTGCCCTTCTTGGGCGTTTCCTCCCTATTGACTTCAAGCCCGGTCGTTTGGCCGGGCTTTCTTTTTGCGCGTCGCGGAAGATGATAGTCAGGGACGAACGTCGCGAGGTTTCTCCCCCAATGAGAACAGGCATGGCCGCTGGCAAGCCCAAGAAGAGCGAAGTGCTCGAGGTCCGTTTGCCGTACGAGACCAAGACCGCCTTCATGGCCCGCTGCCGCGAGACGGACCGCACGGCCAGCGAGGTGGTGCGGGTCTTTATCGACCAGGAACTGGAAGGGCGGGTGGCCAAGCCCCGCGCCCCCGGTCTAGCGTGGCGAGCCATGGCGGCGGCGCTGGCAGGCTTGGCCGTCGGCGCGGTGGCCGCGCCCTCGCTCGCCCGTCCGACCACGCCCTCGCACGCGGCCTTCGAGCGACTTGACGCCAATCACGACGGCGTCCTGAGCTTCAAGGAATTCAGCGGGCGCTAACGGATCGGCTTCAGCAGCCGGTCCCACTGCAGGTCCAGCCACGTCCATGGCTTGAACAGCGACGCGCCCTGTCGCCAGGACACCAGCACGAACTTCGCGCGGCCGACCAGGTTCTCGGCCGGCAGCAGGCCGACGCCGCCGGCTGACGGCGCGAAGCGGCTGTCCAGCGAGTTGTCGCGGTTGTCGCCCATCACGAAATACTGGCCCGCCGGCACCACATAGGCGCCGGTGTCGTCTCCCGGCTGGCCGGGCCCGCCGTCATAGGTGACATAGGCGCGGCCGTTCGGCGTCCGCTCGCCCAATTGCAGAACGGTGCGGTCCGGCGCGTCGTGATCCTGGGTCATGCCCAGCGGCGTCTGGGGGATGGCGACGCCATTGACGAAGACCTGACCGTTTCGCACGTGGACGCGATCTCCCGGCAGGCCGATCACGCGCTTTATCCAGGTCTGGCCGGGATCGCGCGGCAGGCGGAAGACGACCACGTCGCCGCGCTGGGCCATGCGCTCCAGGAACCGGCCCTTGAACAGCGGCGGATTGAGCGGGAACGAGGCCCGGCTCCAGCCATACGATGACTTGGAGACCACGATGTAGTCGCCGGTCACCAGCCCCGGCTCCATCGAGGACGAGGGGATGGTGAAGGGCTGGAAGATCACGACCCGCAGGATCAGGGCGATGGCGAGCGCGAAGCCCACGGTGCGGAGAATCTCGACGAACTCGCGCCAGGCGTTGGCGGAGGGCGGGGCTATGTCGGGGGAGGTGATGTCGGTCATGTCTCGACCAAGCCTCGCGCCGGCCGCCAGCGCCAGCAAAGGCCTGTCGGGACGTCCGTGAATTCGTGTCCGGACATGAAAAAAAGGGCCGGGAGACATGCTCCCGGCCCTCCACTTCTTCTTGTTATCCCGGCCGCAGCGAAGCGGAGAGTCGGGACCCAGGGGCGACCGCAGTGCGCCGGCCCTGGGTCCCGGACAGCCTCCGCGAGGCTTCCGGGATGACAAGGGTTGGGTTCTAGAAACGCTTCTTGATCGTCAGGTAGCCCTGGCGCGGGGCGCCCGGCAGCAGGGTCATGGCCGTGCCGGCGCGGTCGGCCTTGGAGGCGCCGCCCGAACCGACCGTCGAGATGTAGTCCTCGTCGCTCAAGTTGGTGACGTTGGCCTGGATTTCCAGGCCGCGCAGCATCGGGGCGGCGTCGTCGCTGAAGCGATAGCCGACCGTCAGGTCCGCGACCGTGTAGCTGTCGACCTTGCCGCCGTCGTTCTCGAACGTGTACCAGCGCGAGCCGACATACGAGAGGCCGGCGCGGGCATAGAGGCCGCCGTTGTCGTACTTCAGTTCGGCCTTCAGCAGGTTCTTGGGCGTGTAGATCACGTCCTTGTCCTTGGTCTTCATGGCCACCAGGCCGCCGGCGCCCGGGACGTCGTCGTCATACTTGGAGTCGTTGTAGCTGTAGGAGCCGTACAGCGACCACTCGTCCGTCATGCGGAACTCGCCGGCGACTTCGACGCCCTTGGTCGTGACCGAGCCGACGTTCGACAGCACGGCCGGCAGGCCCAGGATCGGCGGAGCCGTCGAGGCGCTGTCCAGGCGGTTGTCGAACTTGACGTGGTAGAGGGCCGCGACGCCCTGGAAGCGGCTGGTCTTGACGCGCAGACCGCCCTCGAAGGTCTTCGAGGTTTCCGGCTTCAGGTTCTTGGCGACGTAGTCGACGACCGTCTGGTTCTGCGAGGCGAAGGGACCCGAGGTCGCGGCCGACACGAAGGCGGCCATGTTCTCGGTATAGCCGCCGAACACCTCGACGCCGTTGTCCAGGCTGTAGACAGCGCCGACCTGGGGCAGGAAGCTGTCCTTGCTCTCGATCTTGCCGTTCATCTTGCCGACGATCGACTTGACCTCGTTCTCGACCTTCAGGGCCTTGAAGCCGAAGTTGACCTTGAACGCGTCGGTCACCGACCAGACGTCCTGCAGGTAGCCGGTCGTGGTCTTGGTGTTGAACTTGTACTCCCACGAGGTGCTGAACGGGTTGGACTGGAAGTCCAGCGAGTCACGCGACGGCGCGGCCAGGGTCTCGGCGTAGAAGCGGCGAGCCTGGGAGAAGTCGTTGTCCTCGTGCCAGAAGCCGGCGCTGATCTGGTGGCTGGCCAGGTCGACGACCAGGTTGCCGATCAGGCCCTTGCGGTCGATGTCGTACTCGGTGGTGCGGATCGACAGCGGGGCGGCCGTCGAGCCGGCCGTGCCGTAGCCCGGGCTGACCGTGTAGGGCGTGTACCACAGGCCCTGGCCCTTGTTCTTGTGGCCGTAGCCGGTCAGGTCGACGCGGACATTGTCGCCGATCTTCTGCTTGAAGGTCGCGGCGAACAGGTCGTCGTCACGGATGCCGGCGCCGGCGTAGTAGGCGTCATCCGGCGTGTCGACGCCATAGGCGCGGTAGGGGTTCACGCCCGCGCCGGTCCAGTAGCCGCCGTTCAGCAGCGGCGTGGCGCCGGCGTAGTTGGCCGGGTTGTTCAGCACGGCGGCGACGCCGACGGCCTTGGCCCAGTCGGGCTGGAAGTTGTCGAAGTCGCGGCCCAGGCGCTTGATCATGTTGAACGACATGTCCTGGTAGTCCTGCTCGCGGCGTTTCGAGTGGTCCCACCACGCGGTCAGCGAGCCGTTCTCACCCAGCGGCAGCTCGATCTTGCCGTCGATCTGCAGCTGCTTCTGCTTGGAGCCGCCCTTCCACTTGTCGGCCTGTTGCTCGGCGACCGAGAAATAGCCCTTCAGGCCGTTCATCGACTCGATGGCGCCGGTGTCCAGGCGACCGAACACGCGGTGCATGTTGTCCGAGCCGACCGTGGCGTTGGTCTGCAGGCCGAAGTCGTCGGTCGGGCTGCGCGAGAAGAACTGCAGCGTGCCGCCCAGGTTCGAGGTCGAGGCGGTCGACAGGGCGCCGGCGCCCTGGGCCAGCTCGATCTTGCCGATGTCCTCGCTGGCGATGGCGCGGCTGATGTGCAGGCCGTTGTAGTTGCCGTAGCTCATGTCGCCCAGCGGCACGCCGTCCAGGGTGAAGCCCAGGCGGTTCTGGTCGAAGCCGCGAATCGAGATGCGGGTCGACCACTCGTACGCGCCGAAGGCGTCGGCCGACTGGAACGACACGCCGGGCAGTTTCTCGATGGCCTTGAGCGGGCTGGAGCCGGCGGCCTGCAGGGCGACCTGCTGCTCGTTGACGGTCTGGACCTGGCGGCTCTCGCCGCGGCCCAGGACGATGATCGCATCGACTTCGGTGTTTTCGGGCGCGGCGGCCGGAGCGGCGGCGGCGTCGGCGGGCTTCACGTCATCGGCGGCGAAGGCCGGGTTCGCGAAAAGGCCGAGCGCGCAGGCGGCGGCGCTCAGCAACAAGGTGTGCTTCTTCATGATTATCCCCAATCCGGCCCGAACAGAAGGGGAGGGGCCGGTTGGGAGCTTGCGGTAACAGTGGTCGACGACGGCGAGGCGACGGAGCTGTGTCGACTGTTCGACAGTCTGGCGAACGAACCATGACGGCCGCGCCGTCGCGATCCCGCCGCGCGGACCCCGCCACGATTGCGCGAAGCGCTCGGGACCGCTATTTCAGCGCCCAATCCCCGAAACCCTCGTCCAGCGAGAACGCGAGCCTCATGGCGCAGCAATATATTTTCCAGATGCAGGGCCTGACCAAGGCCTATCCCGGCGGCAAGAAGGTCTTCGAGAACATCTGGCTGTCGTTCTACTCCGACGCCAAGATCGGCGTGGTCGGCGTCAACGGCTCGGGTAAGTCGACCCTGCTGAAGGTGATGGCCGGCCTGGACACTGAGTTCTCGGGCGAGGCCAAGGCCGCCGAGGGCATCCGTCGCGGCTACCTCCCGCAGGAACCCGTGCTGGACCCGACGCTGGACGTCTGGGGCAACGTCATCGCCGACTGCGAAGACAAGCAGATCTTCGACAAGTACAACGCCCTCGCGGCTCAGCTCGGTGAGGAATACACCGACGAGCTGATGGAGGAGATGACCAAGCTCCAGGAGATCATCGACGCCCGCGACCTGTGGGACATCGACTCCAAGGTCGAGATGGCCATTGACGCGCTGCGCTGCCCGCCGAACGACGCCAACATCGAAAGCCTGTCGGGCGGTGAGAAGCGCCGCATCGCGCTGGCGCGCCTGCTGCTCAGCAAGCCCGACATCATGCTGCTCGACGAACCGACCAACCACCTGGACGCCGAGTCGGTGGCCTGGCTGCAGCATCACCTGGAGAACTTCCCGGGCTGCGTCATCCTGGTGACCCACGATCGCTACTTCCTGGATCAGGTCACCAAGTGGACCCTGGAACTCGACCGCGGCAAGGGCATCCCCTACGAGGGCAACTACTCCGGCTGGCTGGAGCAGAAGCAGAAGCGCGTCGTCCAGGAGCAGTCGGAATCCGAATCCCGCCAGCGCGCCCTGACCCGCGAACTGGAATGGGTCCGCAGCTCGCCCAAGGCCCGTCAGTCCAAGTCGAAGGCCCGTCTGGCCAGCTACGAGGAAATGGTCGCCGCGCAGGAGAACGCCCGCGCCGCCCAGACCCACGCCCACATCCAGATACCGCCGGGCCCGCGCCTGGGCAATCTGGTGCTGGAAGTCGAGGGCCTGGAAAAGGAATACGGCGACAAGGTGCTGTTCAAGGATCTGTCGTTCCGCCTGCCGCCGAACGGCATCGTCGGCGTGATCGGCCCGAACGGCGCCGGCAAGTCGACCCTGTTCAAGCTGATCACCGGCCGCGAGCAGCCCGACGGCGGCACGGTCAAGGTCGGCGAGACGGTCAAGCTCTCTTACGTCGACCAGTCGCGCGACGCGCTCGACCCGAACAAGACCATCTGGCAGGAGATCAGCGGCGGCACGGACGTGATGATCGTCGGCAAGCGCGAGATCAACAGCCGCGCCTATGTCGGCTCGTTCAACTTCAAGGGCGGCGACCAGCAGAAGAAGGTCGGCCTGCTGTCGGGCGGCGAGCGCAACCGCGTCCACCTGGCCAAGACCCTGGCCACCGGCGGCAACCTGCTGCTGCTCGATGAACCGACCAACGACCTGGACATCGAAACCTTGCAAGCCTTGGAAGAGGCGTTGGAAGAGTTCGCCGGCTGCGCCGTGGTCATCAGCCACGATCGCTGGTTCCTGGACCGCCTGGCGACCCACATCCTGGCCTTCGAGGGCGACAGCCACGTCGAATGGTTCGAGGGCAACTTCGAGATGTACGAGGAAGACAAGAAGCGTCGCCTGGGCGCCGACAGCCTCATCCCCAAGCGCATCAAGTTCCAGAAGTTCGCGCGGTAGGCGGCGGACTCGAAATCGAGTTGGAGGGCGGCCGGAAACGGCCGCCCTTTTTTGTTGCGCCAAGGCGAAGCTTGGTTGCGCGACGACAGGGCGTGTAGTCTATAGGTTGAGTTGTCGCCCAAGAGATTTAGAGGTTGAGTTGAGCATCACCCAGCCGTCCGGAGCCCTGAACGTCCTGACCAAGGGCGCTCTCCTCGACATGGCGGTCAACCCCGTCGGCAATTTCGTCTACGTCTCCGACAGCGCGGGGAACATCACCGCCTACGCCTATGCCACGGGCGAGAAAACCGCTCAATGGAAGGTCGGCGTCAAGCTGGGCGGCATGGATGTGTCGCTGGATGGTCGGTACCTCTACGTCGTCGAGCAGGACCGGGATCCCAACGATAGCGGACCCGTGAACCTCACCGTGCACCAGGTCGACACCGCCACTGGCGCGGTGAAGGACTTCACGAAGCTATCGGCGCGAGGTGAGGGGACCCTGTATGACGTGGCCGTCCTCGCGAACGGCGAACTGCTGCTCTCGCAGAGCTATGGCCTGACCTGGATCCCTCTGATCCGGCTCAATCCCTCGACGGGCGTGTTCACGAGCGAAACGGAACAGCTCTACAATTTTCCCAAACTGACAGCCGATCCGACCCATACGAAGGTCATCGTAGCGACGGGGGGGCAGCCGCGCGTCGTCTACACTTCGGGCGTCGGGATCACGGGGCGCGAGGGGGGAGACGATCCGGGCTCGCTATCAGGCATCCAGGCGATCAGTACGGCGGCTCACCTAATCGCCATAGGCGGCAATATCTATACTGACTCGATGCGCTACCAATATAATATAGGTTCGAAACAACCCCAGTACCTAGTCATCACCGGCGAAGCCTTCAGCGCCGACGGCAAGCACCTCTATATCTTCGACCTCTATCAGGGCGGGATCTTCGAGCTGTCGACATCCACCTGGGCGATCGAGCGTGTTCTGCCGGTCGGTTTCGACATACCCAAGGACTACAGCCCTTATCAAATTGGGACCGGCGACCGGTTGAGCCTGGCGCCGGACGGCCATCATCTGCTGGTCATGGGCGACGGGATCCTGTCCTCGATCGATCTGCGGACGGCCGTCGCCTACGGCGGCAACGATGCCGCCAACACACTGACAGGCGATGCGGGAGCGGACACGCTCCATGGCTATGGCGAAGCCGACATGCTCAGCGGCGGGGCGGGCGACGACAAGCTCTACGGCGGAGCCGGCGACGACAGGCTGGTCGGCGGTCTCGGCAACGACGTCATGGACGGCGGAGACGGGATCGATGTCGTCGACTATGCGTCAGCGAGCGCCGGCGTGCGGGTCGACCTCTCCTATGGCTACTACCAGGAGACTGGCGGCGCGGGCGGTGACACGCTGGTCGGCATCGAGAACCTGATCGGCTCGGCCTTCTCGGATGTCCTCACCGGCGACGCGAAGGCCAATGCGATCGACGGCGGCGCCGGCGACGATCTCCTGCGCGGCGGCGACAGCAGCGACACTCTGAAGGGGGGGGCTGGGCGACGACATCCTGTCGGGCGACGTCGGCGACGACACCCTGGATGGCGGCGCGGGCGTCGACATCGTGTCCTACGACACCGCGATCGTGGGCGTGACGGTCGATCTGACGAAGACGGGCCTGCAGAACACGCGCGGCGGCGGTCTCGACACTCTAGTCGGCATCGAGGGCGTGACCGGATCGAAGTTCGCCGACACGCTCACTGGCGACACGCGGGCCAATATCATGTTCGGCGGGGCCGGCGACGACCAGATCTTCGGCGGGGCTGGTGACGACCTGATCTCGGGCGGCGAAGGTGACGACCGGATCGACGGCGGCGACGGTTTTGACACCGTCCGCGTGATCGGGCGCGCCAGCGACTTCGAAGTGGTGAAGAACGCTGACGGCGCGACGACGATCACCGACCTGCGCGCGGGCTCGCCCCAGGGACGCGACATCCTGACCTCGATCGAGGCGATCACCTTCGACACGCCGCAGACCACCCAGCAGATCACCAACCAGGTGTACTGGCTGCTGCGCCTGGGCTCGCAGCCGGCCTTGGTCACGCAGCTTTATCAAGGCTGGGTTTCGGGACTGCTGAGCGGCGACCAACTGATGGGCAGGATCATGGCCCGGGCGGACGCAACCACCTCGGTGGCGACGCTGAGCTATCAGTTCTTTACCGGCAGGATCCCGACGGAAGGGGGGATCAACTACCTGGTCTCCGACTACAGCTCCAATCCCAACACGCTGAACAGCGCCTACTACGCTCAGTTCGACACGGTGAACCGCTACATCAACTTCGCGGTCAATCTGGGCAAGAACGGCGAGGGGCGGGCGGCGTTCGAGGTGAAGTATGGGGGACTCACGCTCTTCGACGCTACGCGCGAGGCCTATAGGACGATCTTCGGCGGGACGCCGACGGACGCCAAGATCCACGCCCTGATCGACAGCCGCGTCGACTACCTGGCGGCTTATGGCGGCGACGGCGCGGCGGGGATCGGGACCAAGGCGGCCATGGTCGGCTTCCTGCTCGCGGCGGCCGCGACCGAGAACCTCGGCGTCATGGCCAGGTCGAACGACGCTTGGCTGACGGATGTTTCGGATGGCTCCGCGCCGTTCGCGGTCGACATCCTCGATCCGGCCAAAGGCTACTACAAGGCCGACTTCATCTTCGGCGGGTAGGCCGCCCTAGTCTCCGTCCTCCCGTTTTCGCGCAGCATAGAGGCCACCTTGAGCACGCAACAGCCCGCCGGGGCCGTCCAGACGATCGTAACCGGCAAACTGACCGACGCTGTCCTCGGCGGCGACAACAAGACGGTCCTGGTCGGCACCGCCGAGGGCTGGGTCACGGCCTTCGACATCGCGACCGGCGACCTGGTCAACCGCTGGAAGGTGGGGACCAATCTGGGCGGCATGGATGTGTCGCCGGACGGCCGCTATCTGGTCGCCACCGAGCAGTTCGCCCCGCCCGGAGGCGGCGGCACGGGTCAGGCCTACCACACCACCGTCACCGTCCACGTTCTGGACACGACCACCGGCGTGGTCCGGGATTATTCGACCGAGGTGTATGGCGGCGAAAGCGTCTTCGGCGACGCCGCCTACCTGTCGGACGGCACGATCCTGCTGTCGGGAACCGCGTATAGCGACTGGGTCCCCGTGACGGTGCTGAACCCGACGACGGGAACCTTCACGCGTGGTGCAAGGGACCCGCTCAACTCACTCACGGGCAGCACGTTCGTGTCCACGGCCGACGGCGCCGTGGTGGTCACCCAGAGCGGCTACAAGGTCTATACCTATTCGGCGCGCGACGGCCTCAAGCTGGTCAAGGACAATACACCTAACGACAACGGATACGGCGCTGGCTACGCGGTCTCTCCCGACGGCGATATGCTGCTGAGGGGCTCCTATCTCTACAAGGACGGGCTGAAGACCGCGGTCGATCTCTACCGCGTCCAGCCCGAGGCCTGGAATCCGAATGGCTGGGCGTTCAGCCCAGACGGCAAGCACGCCTACATGCTGTCCGTGCGCGAAGGCCGCGTGCTGCAGATGTCGACCGCGGACTGGTCGATCGAGCGCGTGCTGCCGATCGGCTTCGAGATCGCGGACTCTTCCGGCTCATACGGTAAGGCCTATGGCGACCGGCTGACGGTGACGCCCGACGGCAAGTATCTGGTTGTCCTCGACGACAGTGTCCTCACCACGATCAACCTGCAGACCGTCGTCCCGCTGGGAGCGTCGGACAAGGACGAGCGCTTCATCGGCGGCGACGGCGCCGACACGTTCTACGCCTACGGCGGCGCTGACATCCTCGACGGCGGCGCGGGCGACGACACCCTCTGGGGCGGTGCGGGTAACGACGTCTTCATCGGCAGCCTGGGCTACGATCACCTGAATGGCGGATCAGGCTCCGACACGGTCGACTATACCAACGCGACCATCGGAATCGAGGTGCGGCTGGATCAGAGCTACGGACGCCACAACCCGACGGGTTTCGCCGACGTCGTATCCGGCATCGAGAACGTCATCGGCGGCGTCCACAATGATATGATCAGCGGTACGCGAGAGGCAAACCGCCTGGAAGGCGGGGCCGGCAATGACCTCCTTACGGGCGGCGGCGGCCAGGACGTCCTGCTCGGCGGCGACGGCGACGACATCCTCTACGCCGCCGACGGCGTCGACGCCGTGGATGGCAGCCCCTCCGACGCCGGCAAGGACATCGTGGATGGCGGAGCCGGCATGGACGTCGTCTCCTATGCCGGCTCCTACGTCGCCGTGACGGTGGACCTATCGACCAGGGTCGGGCCCGGCGGCGATCAGTACATCAGCATCGAGGGCGTCGAAGGGTCGGATTACGCCGACACCCTGACGGGCGACGCCCTGGCCAACGTCCTCTGGGGCGGAAAAGGCGACGACAAGATCGACGGCGGGGCCGGTGACGACACCGCGCGCTACGAGGCCTTCTCGTGGAACTACAAGGTGACGACGAGCGGCGGCGTCACGACGGTGGAAGACCTGCGACCGAGCTATTCCTACCGGTTCGAAGGCAAGGACACGTTGACCTCGATCGAGCACATCGTGTTTGGCCCCTCCGCTTCGGAAAGCGCCTTGCGGACGGAGCTGTTCTATCTCCTGCGCGCCGGCGCGGCCTTCACGGCCGAGCAACAGGCGCTGCTAGGCCAGTGGACCAGCGGCGCGATCAACGCCGACCAGATGATCGCCAAGGTCTTCAAGATGGCGGCCGCAACGACGTCGGTGGCGACGCTGAACTACCAGTTCTTCACCGGCAAGATCCCCAGCGACTACGGCGTCGACTATCTGATCTCGACGACGGGCGGCAACAGCAACAACCTGAACAGCGCCTATTACGCCAAGTTCGACACGGTGAATCGCTACATCAACTTCGCGGTGAACCTGGGCAAGGATGGGGATGGCAAGAAGAGCTTCACGGCGGCCTACGGGGATCTGTCGCTCTTCGACGCCACCAAGAAGGCCTATGCGGCGATCTTCGGCGGGATGCCGACCGACGCCAAGGTTCACAGTCTGATCGACACCCGCGTCGACTATCTGGCCTACTACGGCGGCGATGGTCCAAACGGCATTGGGACCAAGGCCGCCATGGTGGGGTTCCTGCTGGCCGCCGCCGCGACCGAGGACGTCGGCGTCATGGCCAAGTCCAACGACGCCTGGCTCGCGGACCTGGCCGACGGTTCGGCGCCGTTCGCGGTCAACATCCTCGATCCGGCCAACGGCTACTATAAGGCCGACTTCATCTTCGGCGGTTGAGCCGCCGGGACGGCGCGCGCCGTCCCGGTCTAGGGCTCTACTTCGGGTCGACCGGCGTGGACATCGGCGGCGCGGTTGCGGCGCCGGGCTGGGTCATCTTGTCCTCGGTCATCGGCGCGTTGGTCGGCGGGGTCATCGGCAAGCTGGGCGGCGCGGCGGACGGCGCCGGGTTCACGGCCGTATCAGGCGCGCTCGACATGGCTGGGGCGGTGGCGGAGGTGTCGGTCGACATGCCGGTCGAGGCGCTGGTCGAGCCGGTCCACCAGTCCTTGCTGGCCTGGGCCTTGGGCGAGGCCTTGGCGTAGGCGTCGAGTTGCGAATAGGGGATCGGCTGCTTGGGGCCGAGCTGGGCCGACGCCTTGGCCTGGGCGGCCAGCGCCGAGCCGCCGCACGCGAGCATCGACAGGGCCGCGGTCGCGGTGAGCATCTTGGTCAACATCTGGAATTCTCCGGATCTGAGGCGCCTAGTGGCGCCGTCAGCAAAACCCCTCGCGGCGGCGGTTGTTCACAGCTTGGCCGTGCAAATCCGGCGTCCGGCGGAACCGCCGCCTCTGGCTTGGGTTCTTGCCGGGCGCGCTCCTTCCCGCGCGGGCGTGCGAGCGGCCTCGTCACCACAGCGTGATGTTCCCGACACTGGCGCCCGCGCGGGGCTCTGCCTAGCTTCTCGAAAAGGCGTTTCCACCGATGCGCCGGGGGCGAGACAAAGATCCGCCGCGGGCTCAACGACCCGCGCAGATGGAGGACATGGCATGCCGGATTCCACCCTTGCGAAGGCGCCCGTCGACAAGCCCTACATCCTGCTCTCGCACGAGATGCTGCTGCCGTTGCAGCCGCTGCTTGAGAGCGCCTACGAGATTTGCCGCCTGTGGGACTATCCCGACAGGATGGCGTTCTTCGAAGGGCCGGGACGTCGTGTGCGGGCCATCGTTCACGCCGGTGAGTTCGCGCTGAGCCGCGACATGCTCTCGGAGATGCCGCAACTGGGCCTGATCGCCTGCGTCAGCGTCGGCTATGACGGCGTCGACGTGCCGTGGTGCAAGGCGCACGGAATCGCCGTCACCCATTCCACCGGCCTGAACGCCGCCGACGTCGCCGATCACGCGGTGGGCCTCGTCCTGGCCGCCTGGCGCGGCATCGTCGAGGGTGACCAGCGCCTGCGCTCGGGCCATTGGACCCATGCCGAGCGCATGGCTCCGCGCCACGGCCTGCGCGGCCGCAAGGTCGGCATCGTCGGCCTGGGCCATATCGGCGAGGCTGTCGCCCGCCGCCTGCGGGCCTTCGAGATGAAGGTCGCCTGGTGGGGGCCGCGTCCCAAAGAGGCCGACTATCCCCGCGCCGACAGCCTGCTGGCCCTGGCTCGCGACAGCGACGTGCTGGTGGTCTGCTCGCGCTCGGACGCCTCCAACCATCACCTGATCAACAGGGCGGTCATCGAGGCGGTCGGGCCGCAGGGTCTGATCGTCAATGTCGCGCGCGGCGCCCTGATCGACGAGGACGCCTTGATCGAGGCGCTGAAGAGCGGCGCGCTCGGCATGGCCGCCCTTGATGTCTACGCGCAAGAGCCGACACCGCCCGCTCGCTGGGTGGGCGTGCCGCACACCGTGCTGACCCCGCACTCAGCCGGCGCGACCCTGGACAGCATCCCGGCCATGGTCAGCCTGACCCTGGAGAACCTGCGCCGCTACTTCCACGGCGAGCCGCTGGCGACCCCGGTCGCGGCCTAAGACGGAAACGGCGCGGCGAAGGGCTCGGGCTCCAGCCGCAGACCGTTCACCAGCAGACTGACCGTCCGATAGAAGCCGGCCAGCATCATCAGCTCGATCCGGGCCTCCTCCGAGAACGCGTCGGCCAGGCGCGTCCACAGGGCGTCGTCGATGTCGGCGCGGGCGTTGACCGCGTCGCAGAAGCCGATCAGCAGCGCCTCGCGCGGACCCCAGCAGGCGGAGATCCCCGGCGCTGCGGTGGCGGCCAGTTGCTGGGCGTCGAGACCGGCCGCGCTGTCGAAGAGCGCCGCGTGGACGCCCCACTCGTAGGCCGCGCCGTTCAGGGCGCAGACCCGGTGGATGACGATCTCGCGCTCGCGCAGGGTCAGATGACCTGGGTCCAGCAGTCCGCCGCCGGTAAAGCGGGCGAACAGACGCTCGTCGCGGGCCAGGGTGCGGAACAACGACAGCGGCTGCTCGCCAGGGGTCTTCAACCGCTCCAGCGTACTCGCGACGCTGGGCGGATAGGGCGCTTGGGCGGGTTCGATCCTCGGCGACATGGGCGGTTCTCCGTGCTACAAAATTTGTAACATGGGAAATTCTAGCGATGCTACAAAAAATGAAGCGCCCCAAATGGCCCCCTTGCCGGGGCGCGCCGTTCGAGGCTCGGACAGCGGCAGGCCGATCATGGCGGCGCTGGACCTGCTTGGCCGTCGGGGGGCGCTGCGGATCGTCTGGGAGCTGCGCGAAGGCCGGGTCCTGACTTTCCGCGCCCTGCAGGCGGCGGCCGAGCTGCCGCCGGGGACGTTGAATGCGCGGCTCTCGGAACTGCGGACGGCGGATATTGTCGCGGCCGACGGCGGCTATCGCCTCAGCCGGCGCGGGTCCGACTTGATCACGGCGTTGTGGCCCCTGCTAAGGTGGTCGGAGGATTGGGCGGACGCCCTGGGTGCTTGAGTTGGGGAGCTGAGCGATGGCCAAGGTGCTGGGTCTGGGCGGGGTGTTCTACAAGGCCGAGGATCCGCAAGCCGCGCGTGACTGGTACGCGCGGGTGCTAGGCTTCGAGTTCCATTCGTGGGGCGGCGCGGCGTTCAAGTCGCCGCGCGCCGCGACGACCAACTGGGCGCTGTTCGGGGCCGACACTCAGTATTTCGCACCGTCGACCGCGCCGTTCATGATCAATTTCGTGGTCGATGATATCGACGGCATGCTGGCCAAGGCCGCCGCCGAGGGCGTGGAGCCGACGGGCCGGCAGGACGAGGACGGCATGGGGCGTTTCGCCTGGCTGATCGACCCGGCCGGGGTTAAAATCGAGCTCTGGGAGCCGCCCGCGGCCGACGCCGAGGCATAAATTCCCCTTGCCAAATCGGACATAAAGATATCTTTATGTCTTCATGAAGCTCACCGCCGAACAGGTTGTCGAAGTGCTGCGCGCCGCCGGCGAGTCGACGCGCCTGCGCCTGCTGGCCCTGCTGGCGGCCGAAGAGCTGTCGGTGCTGGAGCTGTGCCGGATCCTGGATCAGAGCCAGCCCCGCGTCTCGCGTCACCTGAAGCTGCTGGCCGAGGCGGGTCTGGTCGAGCGCTTTCCGGACGGGGCCTGGGTGTTCTACCGCCTGGCCGCCAAGTCGCCGGGCCGTTTCCTCGTGGAGCAGGCCCTGGACCTGATCGACGACGCCGATCCTATCGTGCGCCTGGACGCCGACAAGCTGTCGACGGTGCGCGCCGAGCGCTCGACCGACGCCCAGGCCTATTTCGCGCGCAACGCCGCGCGCTGGAACGAGATCCGCTCGCTCTATGTCGACGAGGCCGAGGTCGAGGCCGCGATCCTGCGCGCCGCGGGGGAGGGGCCCTTCGACGAGATGGTCGATCTGGGCGCCGGCGCGGGTCGTATGTTGACCCTGCTGGGCAAGCGGGTCAGCAACGCCCTGGGGCTGGACCTGTCGCAGCAGATGCTGAACATCGCCCGCGACGAGGTGACCAAGGCGGGGCTGACTCGCTGCGAACTGCGTCATGGCGACATCTTCCGCACGGGCCTGCCGGGCGGCTGCGCCGATCTGGTCACCGTGCATCAGGTGCTGCACTACCTGTCGGATCCCGCCCACGCGGTGGCCGAGGCCGCGCGGCTGGTGACGCCCGGCGGTCTGCTGCTGATCGCCGACTTCGCCCCGCACGACCACGAGTTCCTGCGCGAGGTGCATCAGCATCGCCGCCTGGGCTTCGACGACGTCGAGATCGTCACGTGGCTGCAGGCCGCGGGCCTGCATCTGGAAAGCAATATCGCCCTGCCGCCGGCCACGGCCGAGGGGCTGACCGTCAAGATCTGGACGGCCCGCCGCCCCGTCGCCGCCGTGGCCGAGAGGAACGCCGCATGACCCTTCCGCCCACCCGCCGCGTGATCGGTCCCGTCGCCCGCGCCGGCGAGCGCACTTATCGTCCGCGCGTCTCGTTCGAGTTCTTCCCGCCCAAGACCCCGGCGATGGAGGAGAGCCTGTGGCAGGCGATCACCCGCCTGGCCCCTCTGGATCCGGCCTTCGTTTCGGTGACCTACGGCGCGGGCGGCTCGACCCGCGAGCGAACGCACCGCACCGTCAAGCGCATCCTGGACGAAACGAACCTGAAGCCCGCCGCCCACCTGACCTGCGTCGGCGCCAGCCGCGAGGAAGTCGACGAGGTGATCCGCGAGTACTGGGAGACGGGCGTGCGCCACATCGTCTCGCTGCGTGGCGACCCGCCTCCGGGCGAGGGCGGCATCGGCGGCGTCTATGCGCCGCGCGCCGATGGCTACGCCAACGCCACCGAGCTGACCAAGGCCCTGCGCGGCATCGCGCCGTTCGAGGTGATGGTCGGCGTCTATCCCGAGAAGCACCCGGAAAGCCCGTCGCTGGAACACGACATCGACGTCCTGAAACAGAAGGTCGACGCCGGCGCGACGCTGGGCATCAGCCAGTTCTTCTTCGATCTGGACGCCTTCCTGCGCTATGTCGACAAGGTTCGCGCCGCCGGGATCACCATCCCGATCGTGCCGGGGATCATGCCGGTGACCAATTTCGCGGGTCTCAAGAAGATGGCCGCCGCCTGCCAGACGGCGATCCCGTCGTGGCTGGGCAACCTGTTCGATGGCCTGGAGAACGACGCCGAAACCCGTCGCCTGATCGCCTGCTCGGTCGCCGCCGAGATGTGCGCCAAGCTACAGGAACAGGGGTTCGAGGACTTCCACTTCTACACCCTGAACCGGGCCGATCTGGTCTATGCGATCTGCCGCGTGCTGGGCGTTCGCGAGACCGCGCCGGCCCCGGCGGAGGCCGCCGCATGAAACGCGCCCTGATCGCCCTGGCCTTCGCCCTGGCCGCCGTCGCGGCGCCGGCGGCGCGCGCCGATATGCCCGCCAACTGGAGTAAGCCGATCCGCCCGTACCGCGTGGTCGGCAACATCTACTATGTTGGCTCCGAGGGATTGTCGGCCTGGCTGATCACCTCGTCGCAAGGCCATGTGCTGCTGGACGGCGGCCCCTCGGCCGAGGGCGCCAAGCTGATCGAGCGCAACATCGCCACCCTGGGCTTCCAGCTGGCCGACGTGAAGATCCTGATCAACAGCCACGCCCACTTCGACCACGCCGGCGGCTTGGCCCAGCTGAAGGCCGATATCCCGACGGCCAAGGTCTGGGCCTCGCGCGCTGACGAACCGGCCCTGGAGAAGGGGCAGCACTTTGGCGACAACGACAATGGCCTGACGCCCTTTCCGGCCGTGAAGGTCGACAAGGGCTTCGGCGACGCGACGAAGCTGAAGCTGGGCGAGACCACGCTGGTCGCCCACCTGACGCCGGGCCATACGATCGGCTGCACCACCTGGACGACGCAGGTGACCGAGAAGGGCCGCCCGCTGAACGTGACGTTCCCGTGCTCACTGTCGGTGGCTGGCAACCACCTGGTCGGCAACAAGACCCACCGCAACATCGTGGCCGACTATCGCGCCAGCTTCGCGACGATGCGGAGCCTGCCGACCGACGTCATGCTGCCGAGCCACGAAGAACAGGGCGACCTGCTGGCGAAACGTCAGAAGCTCTTGCGCGGCGACCCCAACGCCTTCGTCGACCCGACCGAGCTCTCCCGCTTCGTCGACGCCTATGAAGGCCAGTTCAACCAGGAACTGGCGCGCCAGCAGGCGGCCGCTCCCGGAGCCAAGCGATGACCGACCTCTCCATCCGTGCGAACCGCGTCGCCGCCCTCAAGGCCGCCGCCAAGCAGAAAATCCTGATCCTCGACGGCTCCTGGGGCGTGATGTTCCAGAAGAAGGGCCTGACCGAGGCCGACTACCGGGCCGAGCGCTTCGCCGACTACGACGGCCAGATGAAGGGCAACAACGACATCCTGTGCCTGACCCGGCCGGATCTCGTGGCGGAGCTTCACGACGCCTATTTCGCCGCCGGCGCCGACATCTCCGAGACCAACACCTTTTCGGGGACCACCATCGCCCAGGCCGACTATCACCTGGCCGAGCAGGACGTCTGGGACATCAATTTCGAGGGCGCCCGGATCGGCCGCTCGGTCGCCGACCGCTGGAACGCGCAGAACCCGGCCAGCCCGAAGTTCATCGCCGGCTCGATCGGGCCGCTGAACGTCATGCTGTCGATGTCCTCGGACGTGAACGATCCGGGCGCGCGCAAGGTGACCTTCGACCAGGTCTATGCGGCGTACCGTCAGCAGGTGGACGCGCTCTACAAAGGCGGCGTCGACCTTTTCCTGATCGAGACGATCACCGACACCCTGAACTGCAAGGCCGCGATCAAGGCCATCCTCGACTTGCGCGACGAGGGCCATGAAGAGCTGCCGATCTGGATCAGCGGCACCATCACCGACCGCTCGGGCCGCACCCTGTCGGGCCAGACGGCCGAGGCGTTCTGGAACAGCGTCAAGCACGCCAAGCCGTTCGCGGTGGGCTTCAACTGCGCCCTGGGCGCTGATTTGATGCGCCCGCACATCGCCGAAATGGCCCGCATCGCCGACACCCTGGTCGCGGCCTATCCCAACGCCGGCCTGCCCAACGCCATGGGTCAGTACGACGAGGAGCCGCACCAGACCGGCCACGCCCTGCACGAATGGGCCAAGGACGGTCTGGTCAATATCCTGGGCGGCTGCTGCGGCACCACGCCGGACCACATCCGCCATGTGGCCGACGAGGTGCGCGGCGTGACCCCGCGCGCCATCCCCGAGCGCCCCAAGGCCATGCGCCTGGCGGGGCTCGAGCCGTTCGAGCTGGCGTAAGAACTTCGCGGCCCTCTTTCCTTCCCTTCCCCCCTTTGATGGGGGAAGGGCGGGGATGGGGGGGACAGCGTTTCAGAATTGAGCGCCGTGGTTACGATCGACCGCCGCGTCACCCCACCCCTACCCCTCCCCATCAAGGGGAGGGGCGCGAGACCCGCTTATGAGACCCGTCTTCGTCAATATCGGTGAGCGCACCAACGTCACCGGTTCCGCCAAGTTCAAGAAGCTGATCGTCGAGGGCGACTATCCGGCCGCGCTGTCGGTCGCGCGCCAGCAGGTCGAGGCCGGGGCCCAGGTCATCGACGTCAACATGGATGAGGGTCTGCTCGACTCCAAGGTGGCCATGGTCACCTTCCTGAACCTGATGGCCGCCGAGCCCGATATCGCCCGGGTGCCCGTGATGATCGACAGCTCCAAGTGGGAGGTGATCGAGGCCGGGTTGAAGTGCGTCCAGGGCAAGGCCATCGTCAACTCGATCTCGATGAAGGAGGGCGAGGAGAAGTTCATCGAGCAGGCCAAGCTGTGCCTGCGCTACGGCGCGGCCGTGGTGGTGATGGCCTTCGACGAGGTCGGCCAGGCCGACACCGCCGCCCGCAAGATCGAGATCTGCGAGAAGGCCTACAAGATCCTGGTCGACAAGGTGGGCTTCCCGCCGGAAGACATCATCTTCGACCCCAACATCTTCGCCGTGGCGACGGGGATCGAGGAGCACGACAACTACGCCGTCGACTTCATCGAGGGCACGCGCGAGATCAAGAAGCGCTGCCCCTACGCCCGTATTTCGGGCGGGGTGTCGAACGTCTCGTTCAGCTTCCGCGGCAACGAGCCGGTGCGCCGGGCGATCCATTCGGTGTTCCTGTACCACGCCATCAACGCTGGCATGGACATGGGCATCGTCAATGCCGGCGACCTGCCGGTCTATGACGCCCTGGACCCTGAGCTGCGCGAGGCCGTCGAGGACGTGATCCTCAATCGCCCGCAGCGGACCAACGTCTCCAACACCGAGCGCCTGGTCGACATGGCCCCGCGCTACAAGGGCGAGAAGGGTCAGGTCCAGACCGCCAACTTGGAATGGCGCAAGGGCACGGTGAACGAGCGCATCACCCACGCCCTGGTCCACGGCATCACCGAGTTCATCAACCAAGACACCGAAGAAGCCCGCCTGTCGGTCGAGCGGCCGCTGCACGTGATCGAAGGCCACCTGATGGATGGCATGAACGTGGTCGGCGACCTGTTCGGCTCGGGCAAGATGTTCCTGCCGCAGGTCGTGAAATCGGCCCGCGTCATGAAGCAGGCCGTCGCCTGGCTGGAGCCGTTCATGGAGGCCGAGAAGGCCGGCAAGCCGCGCGAGCAGGCCGGCCGCATCCTGATGGCCACGGTCAAGGGCGACGTCCACGACATCGGCAAGAACATCGTCGGCGTCGTGCTGCAGTGTAACAACTACGAGGTTATCGACCTGGGCGTCATGGTCCCGGCCGACCGCATCCTCGACGAGGCCCGCAAGCACAAGGTCGACATGATCGGCCTGTCGGGCCTGATCACGCCGTCGCTGGACGAGATGGTGTTCGTGGCCGCCGAGATGGAGCGCCAGGGCTTCACCATCCCGCTGCTGATCGGCGGGGCCACCACCAGCCGCACCCATACGGCGGTCAAGATCGAGCCGGCTTATCACAAGGGCTCGACCACCTATGTGCTGGACGCCAGCCGGGCGGTGGGCGTGGTCTCGGGCCTGCTGTCGGCCAGCGAGCGCGACCGCCTGCAGGCCGAGACACGGGCCGAATATGTCCGTATCCGCGAGCAGTACGCCCGGGGCCAGACGGCCAAGGCGCGCACCAGCATCGCCGAGGCGCGTCGTAGGAATTTCGCCATCGACTGGGAAGGCTACACGCCGCCCAAGCCGGCCTTCATCGGGACCCGGGTGTTCGAGCCCTCGCTGGAAGAACTAGTCCCCTTCATCGACTGGTCGCCGTTCTTCGCCAGCTGGGAACTGATCGGCCGCTTCCCGCAGATCCTGGAGGATGACGTGGTTGGCCAAGCCGCCACCGACCTCTACCGCGACGCCCGCGCCATGCTGGACCAGGTGGTGGCCGAGAAATGGTTCGGGGCCAAGGGCGTGATCGGCTTCTGGCCGGCCCAGGCCCAGGGCGACGACATCGTTCTCTATACGGACGAGACCCGCACGGCCGAATATTCGCGCTTCCACACCCTGCGCCAGCAGATGGACAAGGGCGAAGGCAAGCAGAACGCGGCTCTGTCGGACTTCATCGCGCCGATCGGGCAGGGCGCGGACTATGTCGGCGGTTTCGCCGTCACCGCCGGCCACGGCGAGGACGAGATCGTCAAGACGTTCAAGGACGCCGGCGACGACTACAGCGCCATCATGGCCTCGGCCCTGGCCGACCGCCTGGCCGAGGCCTTCGCCGAGTGGCTGCACTATAGGGCCCGCGTCGAACTCTGGGGTTACGCCCCGGACGAGGCGGCCGACGCCGCCGTGATGATCGCCGAGACGTATCAGGGCATCCGCCCCGCGCCCGGCTATCCGGCTCAGCCCGATCACACCGAGAAGGGCACGCTGTTCAAGCTGCTCGACGCCGAGGCGGCCACCGGCCTGAAGCTGACCGAGAGCTATGCCATGACCCCGGGCGCGGCGGTCTCGGGCCTCTATTTCAGCCATCCGAAGGCGCACTATTTCGGGGTCGGCAAGATCGACGCCGACCAGGTCGAGGACTATGCCCGCCGCAAGGGTTGGGACGTGGCCACGGCCGAGCGCTGGCTATCGCCGATCCTCAACTACGACCCCGCCGCCCGGGCGCGGGGCGCGGCGGCTTGACGACGCGCGGGGCCCGGCCAGCCGGCGATGTGGACACCGATCGGGCCGTTCCGGCGCGGACGTGTCGGGTGGCGGAAACCGTGAAACCCAAATCGCGTAACGCTGTGCGATAATTTGTCCGCCGGGTCATCACGGTAAGGAATTCGGCAACGGTTCCCATGAAGGATGCGCCATCTCAGGGGAATGGGATGGATCGTCGGAACATCGAGCTCAAGATCTTTGGCCTGATCGCGGGCATGGCGGCGGGCATGATTCTGCTCGCCAGCGTCGCCTTGACCGTCGCCACACGCCACGCCGACGCGCGCGAGCGTCAGTACGAGCAGACCCTGGTTGGCAACGGCCTGCGCCAGCGCGGCAAGGAGATCCAGACCGCCCTCAATCCCTACGTCATCTGGGATGAGGCGATCATCAAGCTGGACAACCACTACGACCAGGCGTGGGCCAGCCAGAACATCGGCGCTTCGCTGGGGGGAGCCCTGGGCTACAAGGTCGCTTTCGTTCTCGACGCCGACGGCAAGCCGATCTACGGCCACATCAATGGCAGGGACGTCGCGCCGCAAGCCTATTCCCGATACGCGACCTCGACCGAACGTCTGGTCGCCGAAATCCGCAAGATCGAGACCGATCCCAAGAAGGTCGCCGCGCTGCGCGCCGTGCACGGGAGCCGCGTCGAGTTGATCGGCGACGAGCCCGTGCTGATCACCGTCTCGCTGATCCGCCCGGACCTGAAGGCCAAGACCCGCGGGCCCCGCGCGCCGCTGCTGGTGACGGGCATCCCGGTGGCCAACAGCGTTATCAAGACGTTCTCCGACCGCTTCCTGCTGCACGACGCCCATATCGAGGTGGTCAAGCCGGACGCGGTCCGCATCGACGTCGCCCAGGCCGTGCTGGGCCAGGCCGCAGACGGTCGCCGCGTCGTCCTGAGCTGGACCCCGCGCAAGCCGGGCGAGGAACTGTTGAAGTCGGCCACCCCGATGCTGGCCTTGGCGGTGCTGGCCGCGGCGGCCGGCTCGTTCCTGCTGTTCCGGGTCACTCGCCGAGCGGCCAAGAAGCTTCTGCTGAGCGAGGCCGAGGCCAAGCACTTGGCGCTGCACGACCCGCTGACGGGCCTGGCGAACCGCACCCTGTTCACCGATCGCCTGGTCCACGCCCACGCGCTGTTGCGCCGCAAGCCGGGGCATCTTGGCGTGTTGTGCATCGATCTCGACCGGTTCAAGGAGGTCAATGACAGCTACGGTCACGAGGCCGGCGACCAACTGATCCGCGAGGTCGCCCGCCGCCTGATGCATATCTGCCGTGAGACCGACACTATCTGCCGTCTGGGCGGCGACGAGTTCGCGATCATCCAGCCCGACACGACCCCGTCCGGCGCGGCCACCCTGGCCCAGCGCGTGGTCGACGGCCTGTCGGGCGAGGTGGATCTCTCGATCGGTCGCGCCGAGCTATCGTGCTCGGTCGGCGTATCGGTCGTCTCCGACGCCGACCAGGGGCAGGCCGAGCTGCTGCGCCAGGCCGACGTCGCGCTCTACCGCGCCAAGGAAGCCGGCCGTGGCCGCTTCGCCTTCTTCGAGCCCGAGATGGATGCGGCCCTGCGCCTACGAAAGGGGCTGGAGCGCGACCTGCGTTCGGCCCTGGAAAGCGAATCCCTAGCCGTCGCCTACCAGCCGCTGACCGACACGCGCGGCGCGATGATTGGCGTCGAGGCCCTGGCCCGCTGGACCCATCCCGAACGCGGCGAAATCTCGCCGGCCATCTTCATCCCGCTGGCCGAGTCCAGCGGCCTGATCGGCCTGGTTGGAGCGGCCGTGTTCCGCCGCGCCTGCTACGACAGCCTGCGTTGGTCGGGCTTGGAGGTGTCGGTCAATGTCTCGGCCATCCAGCTGTCCAGCCCCAGCTTCGTCGACGAGATGGTCGCCACCCTGGCCGAGACCGGGGCCCGCGCCGACGTCTTCATGCTGGAGATCACCGAGACGGCCCTGCTGAAGGACAGCGACGGCGTCCACGAGGCCTTGCGTCGCCTCAAGCGCCTGGGTTTCCGTCTGGCCCTGGACGACTTCGGCACCGGCTACGCCAGCCTCGCCTATCTGCGTCGCCATCCGATCGACAAGCTGAAGATCGACCGCTCGTTCGTTTCCAGCTTGCCGGGCAACAGCGAGAGCATGGCTGTCGCCAGCGCCATCATCAGTCTGGCCAAGTCGCTGGGTCTGAAGACCACGGCCGAGGGCGTCGAGACCCAAGGCCAGTTGGACGCCCTGGTGAAACTGGGCTGCGGCGAGTTCCAGGGTTACCTGCTGGGGCGCCCGATGCCCGCCGACTCCATCGCCGGGGTGCGCGACAACGCCGGGGTTCGGTAGCCTTTCCGCCTCATTGCGCTTCATGCGCGGGACCCGTCGTTCCGCCGCAAGCACGCGGCGGAACGACAGGTGTGCGAACGCCGAAGGCTCAAGCCAAGCAGCCGTCAGTCCGCCTTGCAGATCAGCACGTCGCGGCCGCCGCGCTTGGCGGGGACGAGGCTGCCGGCGCAGGGGATCGGGTTAACCGGGTCGACGATCACCTCATTGCCGCCGATCGGCGGCGGCTTGGCGGCCGGGGGCTTGGTCAGCGGCTTGGCGGCGACCGACTTGGTCTCGGTCTTCGCCGTCTTGACGCGAGCGGGTTTCGCCGGCGCGGGCTTGGCGATCATCGGCTTCGGCGTGGGCGCCGCTTCGGCGACCGGCGTCGGCGCGGGCGCTGGCGGCGCGGCGGGCTCCGCAGCGGGCGTCGGCGTGGCGTCGAACGCGGGGTTGGACGTTTCCGGCTTGGTCTCGACCTTGGAGGCCGCGGCGGCGTTGTTGTAGTTCAGGGCCTTGCCCAGAATGGTCGAGCGGGTCTCCAGCGCCTTGGCGCGCTTCTCGCAATCGCCGGGCGGGCTCCAGCTCATCCACATCTGCGCCAGACGCGCCTTGTCGACCGTGTCGGCGCCTTGCCAGACGGACTGGCCGCGCTTGACCTGCGCGCCGCCATATTCCGAGATCGGGCGCGGGCTGGCTTTCTCGGCCGCCGTGATCGCCGAGGCGAAGACCTTGAGGTCCTTCCGCGCCTGCTCGCGCATTTCCGGATAGGTCTTCAGCGAGGCGGCGACGCCGTCAGGACCCGGGAACGCCTTCTCGATCCGCGTCACCTCCGGCATCACGCGATCATAGAGATTGGCGTAGCCGCCCAGGGCGCCGTAGCACCAGGCGACATAGCCGTACTCGTCGGTCGGCGGCGCATTGGGCGACTGGCCGGCCTGACCGTCCTGGGCGAAGAGAGCGAGAGCGAGGAGGAGGGCGTTCGCCATGCGGGCGGATGTCCTTTTTACAATACGTCGAGTCTGACTAGAGCATTTCGATCGGGAATGGGACCGTTGCGTGGCGATGAAGCCAAGCGCGGCCATAACGAGCGAAGCGCCAATCGGCTCCCTCGTCGCGTGAATGGGCGGTTTCGCCGCATTGCACTAAAGTCATGTGAACGATCATTCTCATTGTGCTAGAAGCGAGCTGACGGGTGATCCGAGAGGGCCCGTCACGCGTATCTTCTTCGTCCGTCGCTGGTTTCGAGGCGCTTCATGACCTTCTGGCGCAACATTGCGAGTATCGCCGCCCGGCGTCTTGACCTGGCCGACTGCACGGAGTGTCCGAGCGGCCTGCCGGGCGAGGACCCGGCGTTCTCGACTGCGGTGACCGCCTTGGGCGCCAAGCTGGCCAAGGTCGACGGCCGCGCCGACGGCGGCGAGTTCCTGGCCTTCACCGAGGTGTTCCAGCCCGACCCCGCGTCGGAGCAGAACATTCACCGCCTGTACGACCTGGCGCGCCAGACGACTCACGGCTTCGAGAGCTACGCCAAGCGCCTGGCCAAGCGCTACAGCACCTGTCCGCAGTTGCTGGAAGACGTGGTCGACGGCCTGTTCCATATCGCCAAGGCCGACGGCGTCGTGACCCAGGACGAGCTGGACTATCTGGAGCGGGTCTCGGATCTGTTCGGCATGTCGCCGCTGTCCTTCCGCCGCCTGCGCGCCACCCATCTGGGCGTGGGCAAGGACGATCCCTACGCCATCCTGGAAGTGCCGGCCGACGCCGACGACGCCACGGTGCGCAAGGCCTGGAAGCTGGCCCTGTCCAACGCCCATCCGGATCGCGCTCGAGCGCGCGGGTTGCCGGCCGACTTCATCGCGCTGGCCGAGACCAAGGCCGCCGCCATCAACGCCGCTTTCTCGACGGTGATGCGCGAGCGCAAGGAACTGGGTCTGGCCGCCGCCGGTTGAGCCGAGACGATCCGCCGCTCCATAAGGAGCCGGAAAAGGGCTTTTCATCCGAAGCCGTCGGGTGTTCAGTTGCGGTTCAGCGCTTGTGAACCAACTTGGTTGATCATGAGCGTGGACGAGAGGATTACGATGAGCAGCCAAGGCGTCGCAGCTTCGCCCTTCCATAGCCTGGCCTGGATGGCCGGGGCTCTTGCGACCTCGGTCGCGGTGGTGATCGGCGCGGTGCTGGCGGTGGTGTTCGCCGCGACCGTGGTCGCCGTTGGCTTTCTGGGCAGCGCGCTTTTCGGCCTCGCCGCTTTCACCTTCCGCGGCCGCAAGGTCGCCAAGGCCCCGGCGGGTGATCCCAGCCTGATCGAGGCCCGCAATGTCGGCGGCCACTCCTGGGTCGCCTACGGCTGGAACGAGCGTCCCTAAAGCAAAGACTCAGCAGAATATTCCGTCATTCCAGCCCCGAAATGACTGGGATACACCGCTACCGGCGACCCCATCGCCGATAGGCGCCAGGCAAGACCAACTCAAGATTGACGGAGCAATCTACAGCGGTAAATCTCCCCGTAGATTTAGGGGGCTCCATGAAGACGCGTCTAACCGCAGCTTTGCTGCTCGCCGGCGCTCTCTGCGCACCCGCTCTGGCCGCGCCGTCATCTCTGTCCATCAAGGCTGAAGGGCCAGTCGTCATCGCCGACGCCATCAGCCTGACGGTCCACTCCGCGATCGTGGGCCGGGACTTCGTCATCGAGGTTACGCCGCCGCGCACGCCACCGATCCTGCCAGGGCAGACCGCGCCCGTGCTCTATGTCCTAGATGGCGGCTACGACCTGGCCGGCCCGGCGGGCTATATGCTTGGCGCAGCGGGCGTGATGGCCCCGGCCTATGTCGTGACGGTGGGGTATCCAGCGGGAGCATCGGCGCGCGGCGTGGACCTGCTGTCCACGTCCGCGACCAGCCCGGACGGTTCCGCTCACAAGGGGGGCGGCACGGACGCCTTCCGCCGTTTCTTGGTAGAGGAACTGAAGCCGTTCGTCGAAGCGCGCTACCCGGTGGATGGCGGCAAGTCGATGCTGTTTGGGCATTCCTTGTCTGGACTTTTCACGGCCAACGTCCTTGCCAGCCACCCCTCGGACTTCGCCGCTTACCTCATCGCCAGCCCGTCGGTCTGGGCCGACCCTGGCGTCGTAGAACGTCTTCGGGCCCTTCGGATCGGTAGTGCGCCGCGTCGTGTCTTCGTGGGCTATGGAGGCGATGAAAACGCCTACATGATCGACGGCGCGCGGCAGGTGATCCAGGCGCTAAGCGGCGTGCAAGGCGTTCTGCTCCGGGCCAAGGCGTTCGAGGGCGAACAGCACATCTCCTACTATCCAGCTCTTCCGAACGCCGCGTTCCCCTTCCTGCTGCCCCGCGACAACCTCATGCGTCGTCCGAATCCCGTTGAGCTTTCGGCAGAGCGGCTGAAGCGGTACCTGGGCGTTTATGAACTCGCCGATCATCGACGTGTCACGATCACTGAGGACGAGGATGGCCTTGTCTTCAAAGTCGACGGGCGTGACGAGGCTGGCTTGCTGGCGGAGGCCCTGGACCGGTTCTTCATCAGAGGCGTGGACGCGAGTGTCGTCTTCGACGCTGGAAACGGCCTTGCCAGGAAAATGGAGATCAGCCTGAACGGCACGACGGCTCTCGCCCTACGCGTCCCATAGAAATCGAAGGAGACTGGCGCGCCGCTTTGATCGCGACCGTCACCAATCGCTACCTTGGTCGCGCACGTGTGGCGGCAGTTGAGGGGAGATCGTGACCGTGAGCAATTGTTGGTTCTGGTGAAGACCCGCCCGTGTGGCGGGAATGACGGTTGAGAGGCTGGGCGTATGAAGGCGCGTTGCCGCCACGTCCCCCTTGCTCCCATCGCCTTGCTCCCGCATCCTGCCTTTCAAACAAACGTTGGGAGGCAAGCATGATTGGCGTCGTCGCGGTTCTGAAAGTCCAGCCGGACAAGTCCGGGGATTTCGAGAAGGTGTTCCTGGATCTCCAGAACAAGGTGAAGGCCAATGAGCCGGGCTGCCTCGTCTACCAGTTGACCCGGTCCAAGACCGAGGCGGGCCTCTACAAGGTGCTGGAGCTCTACGCCTCCGAGGACGCGCTGAAGCACCACGGCGGCACGGACTATTTCAAGGCCGCCGGCGCGGCGATGGGTCCGTTCATGGCCGGTCGCCCCGAGATCGAATATCTGGACGCCGTGGAGTAGACGGCGATGGATCTGGCCTTCTCGCCCGAGGACCTGGCCTTCCAGCAGGAGGTTCGCGACTGGATCGCGACCGCCTATGACGAGGCCTTACGAAAGCAGTTCAGCCAGTCCAAGAACGGCTATCTCGACAAGGCAGGGCAGGTGACCTGGCAGAAGAAGCTGGCCGATCGCGGCTGGGCCGCGCCCGACTGGCCGGTCGAACTGGGCGGGGCGGGGTTCACGACCTCGCAGCGCTACATCTTCAACATGGAGATGAGCCTGGCCGGCGTGCCGACCTCCTCGCCGATGGGGTTGAAGATGGTCGCGCCGGTGATCATGGCGTTCGGCAGTCCCGAGCAGAAGGCCCAGCATCTGCCGCCGATCCTGAAGTCCGACATCTGGTGGTGCCAGGGCTATTCGGAGCCCGGTTCGGGGTCTGACCTGGCCTCCCTTCAGATGAAGGCCGAGCGAGATGGCGACGACTACGTCCTGAACGGCTCGAAGATCTGGACCACCCACGCCCAGTGGGCCGACTGGATGTTCTGCCTCGTCCGTACCTCGAACCAGGGCAAGCCGCAGGAGGGCATCTCGTTCCTGCTGCTGCGGATGGACACGCCCGGCATCCAGATCAAGCCGCTGCCCACCCTGGACGGTCCGCCCGACGGCGAGCAGGAGATCAACCAGGTCTTCTTCGACAATGTCCGCGTGCCTGTCGCCAATCGCATCGGCGAGGAGAACAAGGGCTGGACCTACGCCAAGTACCTGCTCGAGTTCGAGCGCGGAAACGCCTATGCGCCGGGCCTGATGAACATGCTCAAGAAGGTCAAGCGCATCGCCGCCCTGGAGCTGGCCGACGATGGCGGCCGGCTGATCGACGACGCCGACTTCCGGGGCAAGATCACGAACCTGGAGATCCAGGTCGAGGCTCTGAACGCCACCGAACTGCGGATCTTCTCCGGCCGCACCGCCGGCAAGGCGATTGGCCCGGCCTCGTCGATGCTGAAATGCGTGGGCTCGGAATACCAGCAGGCGATCACGGAGTTGACTCTGGAGGCGGTGGGGACCTACGCCGCGCCGTTCGTCGAGGATCCCTGGTCCAAAAGCAACGAGCTGCGCGCTGGTCCGGACTACGCCGCGCCGGCCGCGCCGGCCTATTTCAACTACCGGAAAGCCTCGATCTACGCCGGGTCGAACGAGATCCAGCGCAACATCATGGCCAAGATGGTGCTGGGGCTCTAGGGCCTCAGTTTTTCTGCATGGCGCGGCGATCCAAACGTGTGTTTGGATCACCCGCAACAACTCCTGTTCCGGAACACCTCATGTCGCTCGACGTCCTGTTCAAGCCGTTCGAATTCAAGTCGCTGAAGCTGCCCAACCGGGTGGTGATGGCGCCGATGACGCGGTCGTTCTCGCCCGGCGGCGTGGCCACCGACGATGTCGCCGCCTACTATCGCCGCCGCGCCGAGAACCAGGTCGGATTGATCATCACCGAGGGCACGGGCGTGGCCCGTCCGGCCTCGCTGAACGACGCCAACGTGCCGCGCTTTCATGGCGAGAAGGAACTGGCCGCCTGGAAGAAGGTGGTCGACGAGGTCCACGCTGGCGGCGGGCTGATCGCGCCGCAGCTGTGGCATGTCGGCTCGGCCAAGGGGCCGGCTCAGCTGGGCAAGGTCGACAGCCCCTCGGGCATCTCGAAGGCGGGCGGCGAGCCGTTCACCGAACCGATGACCGACGCCGACATCGCCGACACCATCGCCGCCTTCGGCCAGGCCGCGGGCGACGCCAAGCGCCTGGGCTTCGACGCGGTCGAGCTGCACGGGGCCCACGGCTACCTGATCGACCAGTTCTTCTGGGCGGGCACCAACGTCCGCACCGACAAGTGGGGCGGCCCGACGATCGGCGAGCGGGCGCGGTTCGCCGCCGAGATCCTGAAGGCGGTCCGCGCCGCCGTCGGCCCGGACTATCCGGTGATCATTCGCCTGTCGCAGTGGAAGCAGCAGGACTACACGGCCCGGAACGCCTCGACCCCGCGCGAGCTAGAGGCCTGGCTGCAGCCGCTGGCCGATGCGGGCGCCGACATCTTCCACTGCTCGCAGCGCCGCTTCTGGGAGCCGGAGTTCGAGGGATCCGACCTCAACTTCGCCGGCTGGGCCAAGAAGCTGACCGGCGCGCCGACCATCACGGTCGGCTCGGTGGGCCTGTCGGGCGAATTCATCGCCGCGTTCGGCGGGGAGGGTAGCCAGCCCGCCTCGATCGACGGCCTGCTGGAACGTCTGGAGCGCGACGAGTTCGACCTGGTCGGCGTCGGCCGCGCCCTGCTGCAGGATCCGGAATGGGTCGTGAAGATCCGCGAAGGCCGCAATGACGAGTTGAAGAACTTCGAGCGCGCCGCCCTGGGCACGCTGTACTAGCCGACACCCCCCGTTCCGGGGCTGTGCCTAGCGCCGGCCCCGGACCATCGTCGTCCCACTCACGAGAGGGAGGCGTCGATGACTTGGTTGCCCTATCTGTCCGGCTTGCTCGCCTTGCTGGCCATGGCCCTACTGGTCGCCGGCGCGTTCCTGCGGGAGTAGGCGGGGGAGCGGGGGCTGGCGCTCCCCCTCCGCTTTATCTAGGCGATCGTGGTCACCAGACCGCCCTCGGCCCTCAGCGAGGCGCCGTTGGTGGCCGCCGACAGCGGGCTGGCGACATAGGCGACCAGACTGGCGATTTCCTGCGGCTCGATCATCCGCTGCAGCAGCGACGAGGTGCGGTGCTGTTCGAAGAATTCGGCCTCGTGCTCGGCGGCCGTGCCGTTCGGATTGGCCGAGACGCTCTTGAGGAACTCGAAGATGCCGGCCGCGCGGGTCGGGCCTGGCAGGACGGAATTGACGGTGACGCCCGTTCCCTTGGTCTGCTGGGCCATGCCGCGCGCGACCGCCAGCTGGGCGCTCTTGGTCATGCCGTAGTGGACCATCTCGCCGGGGATCGCGAGACCCGACTCCGACGAGATGAAGATCACCCGGCCCCAGTTTCGCTCCAGCATGCCCGGGAAATAACCGCGCGACAGGCGCACGCCGCTCATCACATTGACTTCGAACAGGCGCAGCCAGTCCTCGTCCGGGATATCGGCGAAGGCCTTCATCTCGTAGATGCCGAGGTTGTTGACGAGAATGTCGACCGAGGGAACGGCCTTGAGAATGGCGCTGGCGCCATCGGCCGTGGCCGCGTCGGCGAGCACGCCCTCGACCTTGGCTCCGCCCGAGGCGCGGATGCCGGCCAGGGCCTCGTCCAGCTTGTCCTGTGTGCGGCCGGTCACGAACACCTTGGCGCCCTCGACGGCCAGGGTGCGGGCGATCTCCAGGCCGATACCGGCGGTCGAGCCGGTCACCAGCGCGGTCTTGTCGTTCAGTTTGAGGTCCATCGCTGGGCTCCGTTGCTTTGACGGCTCCACAGATGGGCCCGCCACGACCCCAGACTACGCCGTGGCGAGGCACAGCACTTGTGACTTCAGTTCATCGATTGGATCGTCAGGCGTTGAAGTTCAGCTTCAGGCCTGGCCGCGGCCAGCGGGCCTTGTAGAGCTTGCCGGTGCCCGAGGCCGTGATCCACGCGTCGCGCATGTCGGCCCCGCCAAAGCAGATGTTGGTCACGATCACGTCCGGGAAGGCATAGTGCTCGGCCGAACCATCCGGGTCGAAGGCGGTGATGCCGCCGTTGATGATCGTCGCCACACAGACCTTGCCGCCAGCCTCGACCGCCAGGCTGTCCAGCAGTTGGTAGCCCGGCAGGTTGCAGACCACGTTACCGGGTTGTAGCGGCAGCGCGTCAGCCAGCACGCCCGGCGCGGTCACGTCGAATGACCACAGGCGCCCCAGCATGGTGTCGGCCATGTAGACGGTCTTCTCGTCGGGCGAGAGGCCCACGCCGTTGGGCGAGACGAAGTGGTCGCGCCAGCGGACGATCTTCGAGCCGTCGGTCAGGGCGTAGTACAGCGCCCCGTACTTGCGGCCGTCCGGCGTCGAGCAGCCGTGGTCGGTGAACCAGAAGCCGCCCTGCTTGTCGAAGACGAGATCGTTGGGGCCGACCAGGTCCTTGCCGTCGCACGCGGTGTAGAGCGTGGTGATCGCGCCGGTGGCGATGTCGATCCGCTGGATCGAGCCGCCCGTGTGGGTCGGCGGGGTAGGGCCGGGGATGTTCAGCCCGTTGGCCTCGAAGAACTGGAAGGCGCCGCCGTTGTTGGTGACGTAGAGCGCGCCGTCCGGCCCGATCGCCGCGCCGTTGGGACCGCCGCCGGTCTCGGCCACCGTCTCCTTGCGGCCGTCCGGCCAGACCCGGGTCAGGCGCTGGCCCTGGATCTCGGTAAGGATCACCGAGCCGTCGGCCATGGCCACGGGACCTTCGGGGAATTGCAGACCTTCGGCGACCAGCTGGATGTCCATCGACGTCTCCCAACGCGCCTCTGATGAGCGCTGGCGACGACTATAAACGCCCGTTTGAACCTGGCGAGGGTTCTGTTCAAGGAGGGCTCAGCGGCGCTCCAACACCCGGAACACGAAAGCGTGGTCGTCGCCTTCGCCGGCGGGATGTTCCTCGCGGCGGACCTCGGTCCAAGCGCTCTCGTCGAAATCGGGGAAGCGGACGTCGCCCTCGACCTCGGCGGCGACGTCGGTCAGGTACAGGCGCTTGGCTTTCGGCAGGGCGGCTTCGAACAGGCTGCGGCCGCCGATCACGCAGACCTCCGCCGCGCCGTCGTCCTCGGCCTGCTCGCGCGCCATCTGGACGGCTTCCATGAAGCTCTCACAGACCACCGCCTGCTCGGGCTCGAACGATCCGTCGCGCGACAGCACCACGTTCATGCGGCCGGGCAGAGGCTTGCGGGGCAGGCTGTCCCAGGTCTTGCGGCCCATGATGATCGGCTTGCCCAGGGTGTTGGCCTTGAACAAGGCCAAGTCCGACTTCAACCGCCAGGGCAGGTCGCCGTCACGACCGATCACGCCGTTGGCCGCGCGGGCGACGACGATGGCGAGGGGGATCAAACCGAGACCTCGGCCTTGATGTGCGGATGGGCCTGGTAGCCTTCCAGGGTGAAGTCCTCGTACGCGAAGGCGAACAGGTCACGCTTGTCGGCGATCTTCAGGGTCGGGAAGGGATAGGGCTCGCGGGTCAGCTGCTCCCGGGCCTGGTCCAGATGGTTCAGATAGAGGTGAGCATCGCCGAAGGTGTGGACGAACTCGCCCGGCTCCAGGCCGACGACCTTGGCGACCATCAGGGTCAGCAGGGCATAGCTGGCGATGTTGAACGGTACGCCCAGGAAGACGTCGGCGCTACGCTGGTAGAGCTGGCAGGACAGCTTTCCATCCGCCACGAAGAACTGGAACAGGCAGTGACAGGGCGGCAGGGCCATGTCGTCGACATCGGCCGGATTCCAGGCCGTGACGATGTGGCGGCGGCTGTTGGGATTGGTCTTCAGGTTCTCGACAAGGTTGGCGATCTGGTCGATCGACTGGCCGTTGGGCGCGGCCCACGAGCGCCACTGCTTGCCGTAGACGGGGCCGAGGTCGCCGTTCTCGTCGGCCCACTCGTCCCAGATGCGCACGCCGTTGTCCTTGAGATAGGCGATGTTGGTGTCGCCCTTCAGGAACCACAGCAGCTCGATGAAGATCGAGCGCAGGTGCAGCTTCTTGGTGGTCAGGACAGGGAAGCCCTTGGCCAGATCGAAGCGGATCTGCCGGCCAAATACCCCCAGGGTCCCTGTGCCCGTACGGTCGCCGCGCTGGACGCCGTTCGCCAGGATGTCGGCGAGCAGGGCCAGATACTGCCGCTCGGGATGATCGGCGGCGGCTTTCGGGGCGTCGAGGACGGCGGTGGTCATGGTTGGCAGTCTGGTCGCGAATCGCGGGTTTGAACACTGCGGCGCGGGGAAGCGTCCACAGGGGGCGCTAACTCTCCTCTCCCTTTGGGGGAGGGGGGACCGCCGAACGGCGGTGGAGGGGGCTAGCGCCAGCTGAAAGATGCCGGGCCGTCCCCCTCCGTCTCGCTGCGTATCCGCAGCGATCCACCTCCCTCAGATGGGGGAGGAGAAACCTACTTGCTCGGCGCCAGACCCGTGTTCAGCACCCAGCCGACGTTGTCGTTCTCGTCGGCCACTTCCCACCACAGGTCCTGCTGCTTGCCCGTCGGATAGACGATGGCGCCGGCGGGGAGGGTGCGGATCAGCTTGCCGCCGGCGACCGGGGTGGCGCGCATGGCGACGGGGCGCTGGGCGGCGAAGGTCTTCGACGGCGCGGCGGCTGCGGCCGGGCCGGCTTCGGACAGCAGGCCCAGGTCGCCGATCATCTTCGAATAGGCGTTGATGAACGACAGGGTGACAATGCGGCCGATGTCGGTGTCCTCGTAGCCGCCGCCGACCGCGCCGGCGAAGCCGTAGCCGCCGCCCGCGCCCCAGCCGATGTCGTTCTTCACCGCATAGCCCTCGGCCACCGACATGGTCTCGGTGGTGCGGACATTGGTCAGCGACAGGACGGTGTTGGCTTCCAGCTTCTTGGTCTTGATGCCGCCGACCAGGCCGCCGACGCGACCGCCGATGATGCCGCCGAGGGCGCCGGCCACCGCGCCGCCGCCGACATTGCTGTTGCTGCCCTGGACCTCGGCGACCAGCACGTAGTCGGCCGCCTTGACCTGACCCTGGCCGACGTTGGAGCCGCGCTGCAGGCCGAGATTGCCGCTGATCGCGCGCTCCTTCTCGGCCGCGCCGAGGCCCGCGCCCCGGTCGACCAGGTTGAAGCAGCCCGAACGCTGGACGATGGCGCGCAGCACCTTCTGCGGCGAGGCGAGGTTGTACTGGGTCCAGCCGCTGGAATCGTCGCCATCGACGATCGACAGCGTGCCCAGCTTGCGGGCGCAGCGCGGGACCTCCGCCGAGGCCTGGGTCTGCATGGTCTGGCCCTTGCTGGCCTTGGCCTGGGCGAAGACCGTGACAGGTGTCAGGGTGGTCAGCGCCAGACCAACGGCCAGCGCGCTACGGAAGGCTTTCATACGTGGTGTTCCCCGGTCGGTCCCCGAACTTGAGGCGTCACCCTACAGGCGAGGGACGGTCGCGCCAAGATTGGCAGGGGCTAACCGGCGAACCCGCCTTCGTCGAGGAAGTCCTGCTCGGCCTCGGTGGTTTTGCGACCAAGGCCGGCGTTTCGGTGGGGGAAGCGACCAAAGCGGGCGATGATGTCGCGATGGAGCAGGGCGAACTTCATCGATTCCTCGTCGCCGGTGTCGGCCTGGAGGGCGGCGAACAGCTGGACGCTGAGCTCCTGGTCGACCAGCGATTCCGAGTGCTCGAACGGCAGGTAGAAGAACGGGCGCAGGTCCGCGTCGATGGCCGGATCCGTGTCATGGCCGGCTGCGATGGCCTCGTGGGCGAACATCCGGGCCAGCGGGTCGGTGGCGAAGGCGTGCGGGGTGTTGCGGTACATGTTGCGGGGGAACTGATCGAGCAGGATCAGCATGGCCAGCGAGCCCAGGGGCGTCTCGGTCCACTTGTCGTAGCGGCGCATGGAAGCGCGGTAGTGGGTCTGCTCGAACTTCAGGGCGATGGCGCTGTCGAAGGCGGGATCCTTCTTGAACCACTTCTTGGGTCCGGCCCCGCGCCAGAAGACGACGATGTCGTTGTAGTGCGCGCTCATCGAGGCCCTCACGCGTTCCTTCGTTCAAGCACGGTTCATCCGGCGAGTCCGACACTGCTATCAAGGGACAAGCCCGGGCCGCGCTTCAAGGCCCTTCGGAGCAAGAAATGAAACGTCTGATCACGACCGCCCTGGCGCTTTCGCTGCTGGGCGGCGCGGCGGCCGAGGCCGGAGCCGCCGCCGGGGTGGTGGTTCAGCAGCAGCAGGGCGCCCCGCGCGAGCGCGGCGACGGCGGCCCCAGGGGTGATCGCGGCGGCGACCGTGGCGGTGATCGTGGCGACCGCGGCGGTGGTGACCGTGGCCAAGGCGGCTGGAACCGTGGCGGCGAGCGTCCGCAACCTCAACCTCAGGCTCAGCCGCAACCCCAGGCCCAACCGCAGAACAACGGCGGCGGCTGGAACCGAGGCGATCGAGGCGATCGCGGCGGCTGGAATCGTGGCGACCGCCCGCAGACCCAACCGCAACAGCAGCCTCAGCCTCAACCGCAGGCCCAGCAGCAGAACAACGGCGGTTCGGGCTGGAACCGGGGCGGGAACGACAACCGCCCGGGCGGTTGGAATCGTGGCGACGACAATCGCGGCGGCCGGCCCGACCGGAACGACAATCGCGGCGAAGCCAACCGTCCAGGCAACTGGGACCGCAACGACAACCGCGGCGGCTGGGATCGCAACGACAACAATCGTTGGGACAATAATCGTGGCGGCTGGGACCGAAACGACCGTCGTCCGGGGCAGGGCCAGTACCGCGATCGTGACCGCGGCCGCCACCAGTACGACCGCGGCTACTACCGCCCCAGCTATCGCGCGTCGCAGCGCTACCGGGCGCCGGCCTACCGCTATCCGAGCGGCTGGTACGCGCGCAGCTGGTCGTTCGGCGATTACCTGCCGGGCGGCTGGTACGGCAGCTCCTACTACCTGAACTGGGGCTCGTACGGCCTGCCGCTGCCGCCGGTCGGCTGCGAGTGGGTCCGGGTCGGCTCCGACGCCCTCCTGGTCGACGTCTGGAGCGGCCAGGTCCTGAGCGTCTACTACGATCTGTTCTGGTAGGCGGAAATCTTCCCTCCCCCGAGCGGGGAAGGCCAGCGTAGCGGATGGGCGGGCCACCAGGTCCGCCCATCCTTTTGGCTGTTGGCATGGCGTACGACCGCACGAGAGCTTAGAACGAGTCCGCGAGGGCTCCGGCTTTTCGGCGTTCTGTCGGCTTCGCCTTGACGAAACGGCAAAAAAACGCTCAAACGCCCGGCCTTTGTCGCTCCGCCGTTGCGCGGGGTGGCCAAATTGACCAGTCCTTGGAGATAAAACATGCGCGTCTATTATGATCGCGACGCCGACCTCGCCCGCATCTTGGACAAGAAGATCGCGATCGTAGGCTATGGTTCGCAAGGTCATGCCCACGCGCTTAACCTTCGGGACTCGGGCATCAAGAACGTCGCCGTCGCCCTGCGCGCCGGCTCGCCGACCGCCAAGAAGGCCGAAGGCGAAGGCCTGAAGGTCATGACCGTCGCCGAGGCCGCCGCCTGGGCCGATATGATCATGATCCTGGCGCCGGACGAGCATCAGGCCGCGATCTACAAGCACGAGATCGCCCCCAACATCCGTGACGGCGCGGCCCTGCTGTTCGCCCACGGCCTGAACGTCCACTTCGGCCTGATCGAGCCGAAGGACACCATCGACGTCCTGATGGTCGCGCCGAAGGGCCCGGGTCACACCGTGCGCGGCGAGTACCAGAAGGGCGGCGGCGTGCCGTGCCTGATCGCGGTGCACCACAACGCCACCGGCAACGCCCTCGACCTCGGCCTGGCCTATGCCTCGGCCATCGGCGGCGGCCGCTCGGGCATCATCGAGACCAACTTCCGCGAAGAGTGCGAGACCGACCTGTTCGGCGAACAGGCCGTCCTGTGCGGCGGCACCGTCGAGCTGGTCCGCGCCGGCTTCGAAGTGCTGGTGGAAGCCGGCTACGCGCCGGAAATGGCCTATTTCGAGTGCCTGCACGAGCTGAAGCTGATCGTCGACCTCATGTACGAGGGCGGCATCGCCAACATGAACTACTCGATCTCGAACACGGCCGAGTACGGCGAGTACGTCACCGGTCCGCGCATCATCACGCCGGAAACCAAGGCCGAGATGAAGCGCGTGCTGGAAGACATCCAGTCCGGCAAGTTCGTCCGCGACTTCATGCTGGAAAACCAGGTGGGCCAGCCCAGCTTCAAGGCGACCCGTCGCCGCGCGGCCGAGCACCAGATCGAGGAAGTCGGCGGCCGCCTGCGCGGCATGATGCCCTGGATCGCCAAGAACAAGCTCGTCGACCAAGCCAAGAACTAAGCTTCACAACCCATCAGATCCCACGAAGCCCTCGGCCCTCCCAGGCCGGGGGCTTTTTGTTTTGGGCTTGCGGGCGGCGGACTGGCGCTCCATAATGAACCATATGGTTCAATATTCGGCCGCCCGCCTCGACGTCTCCTTCGCCGCGCTGTCGGACGCCACCCGCCGTGGCGTTCTGGAGCAGTTGGGACGTGGGGAGGCCTCGATCACGGCGCTGGCCGAGCGGTTCAACATGACCCTCACGGGCATGAAGAAGCACGTCAGCGTTCTCGAGCAGGCGGGTCTTGTGGTCACCGAGAAGGTCGGCCGCGTGCGGACCTGTCGGCTGGGCGTGGGCGGGCTGGAGGACGAGGCGGCCTGGATCGAGAAATACCGCCGGCGCTGGGAGCTTCGCTTCGACGGGCTGGACGAGATCATCGAGGAATTGAAACAGAAAGAGGACCAGGATGGCCGGAAAGAATAGCACCGTGGTGGAGCGCAGGTCGGACCGGGAGCTGGTCGTTACGCGGACCTTCGATGGCCCGGCGCACATCGTGTTCGAGGCCTGGAGCCGGCCGGAGCTGTTTCAGCGCTGGTGGGTCCCTAAGACGTTGGGCGTGCCGCTGCGGGCCTGCGAGATGGATGTCCGCACGGGTGGCGGCTACCGCCTGGAGTTCGGGCTGGACGCGGCCAATTCCATGGCCTTCTTCGGCAAGTACATCGATGTGACGCCGCCTTCGCGCATCGTCTGGACCAATGAAGAGGCCGGTGAGGTGACGGTGACCACCGTGACCTTCGAGCCCCAGGGCGACAAGACGCGGCTGGTGCTGAGCGAGCTCTATCCCAGCAAGGAAGCCTGCGACGAGGCCATCACTGGCTCGGCCGCCGGCCTGCCCGAACAGTTCGAGCAACTGGACGTGCTGCTGGTCGAGCTGGTCGCCTGACCGGCGCGAAGCTCTCGGCTTGGACCGGGGGCTTCGTTTCCCGCTTGCGCGATGGCTAGACGCGGGGAAAAGTCCGAGCCGGTCCCGCTGGGGGACAGAGGAACCGTTTCATGAAACGCCTGCTCGCCGCCATCGTCGCTGGCGCGGCCCTGACGGCCGCCGCCGCGCCCGCCTTCGCCGCCGAGGTCGCCTACGGCCTGGATTCGGCCCACACCGAGACCAGCTTCTCGATCGACCGCTTCGGCTTCACCTCGATCCTCGGCATCTTCGCCAAGTCGGAAGGCATGATCTGGCTTGACGAGGCCGCGCCCGAGAAGTCGCGCGTCGAGGCCACGGTGACCGTCGACAGCCTGCTGACCGCCAACCCGACCCGCGACGAGCACATCAAGGGCGAGCGCTGGCTAAACGCGGCCAAGAACCCGACCATGACCTTCAAGTCGACCAAGGTGGTCAAGACCGGCGCCGACACGGCCAAGGTCACCGGCGACATGACCATCATGGGCGTAACCCAGCCGGTCACGCTGGACGTCAAGCTCAACAAGATCGGCACGGGTCCGATGGGGCCGAAAAAGATGGCCGGCTTCACCATCACCGGCGCGATCAGCCGCAAGGCCTTCGGCAGCGCTGGCGCGGCCGGCGTGATCGGCGACAACGTCGCGATCCGCATCGAGACGCTGGCGGTGGCGCAGTAAAACGTTTGGGGTAGCGCGAGCTACCCCAACACGAACACCGGCCCCCAGGCCACCTCGTAGCGGTGCTCGCCGGTCGACAGGTGCGGGCGCAGTTGCCAGGCGCCGGGGGCCAACACGCTTTCCGGACGGCCCTCGACATAGGTGGCGGTCAGGATCTCGCCGCCCGGCTCGGATACCGAGAACTGCCGGATGGCCGGAGCCGCGTGCGACAGGGCCGCGGCGATCGCATCGGCCGAGGTCACCCGCAGCGGGGCGGCGGCGGCCAGGCGCGCGGCGACCTCGGCATAGGCTCCGACGGCGATGACGCGCCGGCCCTGGCGGTAGACGCCATAGCCGACATGGGTGAAGCCCGGGGCCAGCAGGTTGGCGCGGTGGCCGGGACTGGTGCGCCACTGCTCCATGATCTGGTCGGGCCGTACGATGGTGGCGACGTTGCGGCGCATGGCGATGTTCTCGCCCGGCGCGCCGACCAGGTCGCGGGCCAGCAGGCCGACGCGGCCGGCCGGGGAATAGCCCTCGCGCGTCATGTGGTCGAAGTCGCCGGTCACGGCCATGTCGGCGGCGTGGGCCCGGGCGGCCAGGCTCAGGCCTTTGTCCCAGGCCAGGGCGCGGGGGCCCTGGCGGCTCCGGAAGATGTTGTTGAGGTCGAGCAGGGTCTGCTCGAAGTCGGCGTCGAAATCGCCGCCCTCGGGCGGGTCGGCCAGCAACGCCCGCAGGCGGCCGTCATAGGCGATCCACGGCTGAGGCGAGGCGGCGAACCCGGATGTGGCGAACAGGGGCGCGGCGGCGAGGGCCAAGCCGCCGGTCAACAAGGTTCTGCGCGCGATCGACGCCATTGAATCTCCAACATACATTGACAGCGAGGGTCCGGGACCAGACCTAAGAGGGCATGCGCCCAGTCCGTTCCCTTTGGCTCGCCGGCCCTGAACAATGGCTCCCCGACAGCGAAGCCCAGGCGGCGCGTCAGCGCGCCCTGTGCCTGGAGGCTGGCCTGGAAGCCATTGTTCCCGCCCGCCTGCCGCCCGGCGAGGGCGGCGACGAGATGGAGGCCCGACAGTTCTATGCCGCCCGCATGGCGCAATTGCGCCAGGCCGACGCGGCCGTCGTCAACCTGACGCCGTTCCGCGGCCCCTCGGCCGATACGGCGACGGTGTTCGAGGCGGGCGTTCTGGCGGGCCTGGGCCGGCCGATCTTCGCCTATCTGAACGTCGCGAGCGAGGTTCAGGCCGAGTATGTCGCCCGGGTCGACACCCTGCTGGGCGCGACCCTGGACGCCACGCGGATCTGGCGCGACGGCGACGGCTGCATGATCGAGGACAACGGCCTGCCCGAGACCGTCATGCTGTGGGGCGAGGCCCGGCGACTGTTCGTGATCGTCACCCAGGACCCGCTGCGGGATCTGACGGGGCTTGAGCTGTGCCTCGAGGCCCTGGCGCTCTACGCGGAGTAGGGCGCCTCACCAGTCCAGCGCCGCTTCCCCGCGCAGAATCGCCTCGGCCCGCGCCGTGTGCTTGCCGCCTTCGCGATCGTGCAGCACCAGCGGCGGCAGCAGCGCCAGCGGCGCCTTGCCCGTCTTGATCGCCCGCACGATCACCCGCTTGGCCGGGGCGTCGGCGAAGGGGGCGATCGGGCGAATCCTGAACGAGCCTGCCTTGGGGGCCAGCTGTTCGAGAAGGTCGGCCAGGCGGTCGGCGCGGTGGATGATCGTGATCGTCCCGCCCTCGCGCACGGCCTTCAGGCAGAAGCCCGTCCAGGCGGCCAGGCCCCCGTCGGCCATCCAGGCGCCGCTCTTGGCCGGGGCGGGGGCGCGCAAGGCGGTCGGGTCGTCGAAGAACGGGGGATTGGTCATCACCGCGTCGAAGACGGGCAGGGCCAGGGCGCGAAAACCGGCCTCGACATCGCCCTCGACCACGCTGACGCGGTCGTCCAGGCCGTTCAGCGCGGCGTTGCCGGCGGCCAGGGCGGCGGCGGCGGAATCACGCTCAACGCCCTGGAAGAACGACTCGGGCCGGCGAGTCGCGGCGGCCAGCAGGGCGCCGCCGACCCCGCAGCCGGGCTCGATCACGCGCTGGCCGGGCAGGGCGTCGCAGGCGGCCGCCAGCAGGGCCGCGTCCATGCCGGCCCTGTATCCGTCGGGCTTCTGGCGCAGCCGTACGCGGCCCCCCAGAACCCGATCCTCCGTCACCTGCTGTTCGTCCAATGCTTTCTAGGCCTTGTGCTCGCCTTGACCGTGACCTATCCCGCCACCATTGTCCCTCGCAACGGTTCATCCCGGGGGGAGCCGCAAGGAGAGCATAGTCTTGGACGCAGCCGCAGCGACCCTCACCCGTAAGCCGGGTTCGGTGGATCGTCTCGTGCGCCTCGCCGAGGCCGACATGAAGGGCGTCAACGCCCTGATCACCGACCGCATGCAAAGCGACGTGCCGATCATCCCGGCCCTGGCCGAGCACCTGATCGCCGCCGGCGGCAAGCGCCTCCGTCCGCTGTTGACCGTCGCCGCCGCGCGGCTCGCCCGTGCAAGCGGAGAGGGGGCCGACAACGACCACTGCCTGAAGCTGGCCGCGGCCGTCGAGTTCATTCACACCGCCACCCTGCTGCACGACGACGTGGTCGACGGCAGCCAGCTGCGCCGCGGCAAGGTCGCCGCGCACCTGATCTGGGGCGCGGCGCAGAGCGTGCTGGTCGGCGACTTCCTGTTCGCCCGCGCCTTCGAGCTGATGGTCGAGACCAACTCGATGAAGGCGCTGGAAATCCTGGCCCGCGCCAGCCGGGTCATCGCCGAGGGCGAAGTGCTGCAGCTGATGCGCAGCCACGACCTGAACCTGTCGCAGGCCGTCTATCTCGAGATCATCCAGGCCAAGACCGCCGAGCTGTTCGCCGCCGCCTCCGAGGCCGGCGCGGTCTCGGCCGGCGTCGACGCCGCCAGGACCGACGCGCTGAAGGCCTATGGCCTGAATCTCGGCCTGGCCTTCCAACTGGTCGACGACGCGCTCGACTATGGCGGCACGACCGAGACCCTGGGCAAGAACGCCGGCGACGACTTCCGCGAAGGCAAGGCGACCCTGCCGCTGCTGCTGGCCATCGCCCGCTCGGGCCCCCGCGAGGCCGAGTTCTGGGAGCGCGCCATCGGCCGTCGCGAGCAGACCGAGGCCGACTTCCGCCGCGCCCGCGAGCTGATCGTCGGTTCGGGGGCCCTGGACGCCACGCTCGACCTGGCCGCCGACTATGCCGACAAGGCCAAGGCGGCGCTGGCGATCTTCCCGGCCAACGACTGGCGCGAGGCGCTGGAAGACCTGGCCGATTTCGCGGTCAGTCGCAGGGCCTGATGTTCAAGCGGAAGTCATCCTCCTACGGCGGACTTCCTCCGGTGCGGCCCGGCCAGACCCTGCCGCGTCTCCAGACCATCGTCGCGACGTCGCCGGAAAATCCCGGCGGCGATCCGAACATCCGGCCGCACGAGGCCGGAGAGGTCGCCGGCAAGGTGATCGGCGGCGGCTTGGGTCTGCTGATCGCCGCCGTGCTGATCATCCTCATGCTGGGCCCGATCCTGTGGGCGCCCGTCTGGGCCGGCCTGCGGGTCGCGCGGCTCGCGCCCGACCCCCTGTGGGCGTGGCTGGGGGGGCTGGCCGTCGGCGTGCTGGCCGCGCTCGCCCAGGCCTGGCTGCTGATCCAGCGCAGCCCGATCGTGCGCTATCCGGTCGTGGCGCTGTTCGCCCTGATCTGGGTCGGGGGGCTGTGGCTCGAATTCACCTCGCCGCGCCACGACTGGATCACCACCGCACCAGCCCTGCATATGCCGGGGGTCTGGGGCTGGGTGCTGATCGGCGTCGGGACCGTGGTTTACGCCGGCATCTACCTCCTGACGCTCAGCCGCTTCGGCAAGGGGCGGTGGGCGCGCAAATGGCAGCTGATCAAGTCCTAGCCCTGAGGTGAATTCGCCGTAACGCCCTTCACAGAAAGGGCGGGCGGGGCCACGTCTAGGGCCGGGGCGCTTTGCCCTTGCTGGGGACTTTTGGACGTGATCCGTTTCATCCTGAATGTGCTGTGGTTCTTCTGCGGCGGTCTGGTCACTGGCCTCGGCTGGCTGCTGGCCGGCGTGCTCCTGGCGATCACCATCGTGGGCCTGCCCTATGCGGGCGCGGCCTTCCGCATCGCCGGCTTCGCCTTCTGGCCGTTCGGCAAGGAGATCGTCGCCCGCGAGGTCGGCCTGGGCTCTGGGCCGCTGGGCGTGGTCCTGAACGTGATCTGGTTCATCCTGGCCGGCTGGTGGCTGGCCCTGGGCCACGTGGTGGTCGCCGTCGCCGAGGCGATCACGATCATCGGCATCCCGTTCGCCATCAAGGACCTGCAACTGGCCTACATCGCCCTGGCGCCCATCGGCCGGGACGTGGTGCGGGTCGACTAGAAGCCGGTGAACAGGCGGTCGAGCGCGCGGCGGATGGCGTCCTCGTGCTCGACCAGGCTGCCGACCTTCTTGTGCAGCAAGGACGAACTCAAGGCGACGAGCTCCGGGATCGAAACGATCAGATCCTGGCCGTCGCTCTCGACCTCCACCGTCAGGCGCGTGAGGACTGGGAAGACTTCACGGCGATAGAGCGGGGCGACCACAGCTGTAGGTAACTCGCCTGCATGGTGCGATTGTAGAACGACGACGAAAGGCGCTTCGTCACGACTCCGAAGCGAGGGGTTGGCAAAGACGTCGAACTGACGGATCACCACGTCCGAAGGTCGTCCCCGAATGCGCCGCGACGCTGGATCCGCTCGTTATAGGCTTTGAGCGCCTCGGCGTTCTCTTCAGCCCATCGCCGCGCGCGTTCCTCGGCGCCAGCCGGATCAACCCTTTGAAGATGCAACCGCAGCTGCGTCTCGCTCATGCCTGAGACGGAAATGCCCAGCTGCTTGGCCTGGGCCAGCAGTTCGGGGTCGATGCCGAGGTCGAGTTCGGGCGCGTCCATGGGCGGAGCATAACGCGGTTTGGCCGGCGGGAACATCGGACGCACAGGCCGTCAATTCCCGCCAGCTCGCCGCCGCTGGAGCCTCAGCCCGGCGAGACCATCTTTTCCGGGCGGACGTACTGGTCGAACTCCTCGTTCGTCAGATAGCCGCCGCCGACGGCTTCCTCGCGCAGCGTGGTGCCGTTCTTGTGGGCCGTCTTGGCGATCTTGGCGCAGATGTCGTAGCCGAGGCGGCCGTTCAGGGCCGTGACCAGCATCAGGCTGTTCTCGACGCCCTTCTTGATGTTGTCGACGCGCGGTTCGATGCCGACGACGCAGTTGTCGGTGAAGCTGATCGCCGCATCGGCCAGCAGGCGGACCGACTGCAGGAAGTTGTAGGCCATCACCGGATTGTAGACATTCAGTTCGAAGTGGCCCTGGCTGCCGGCGAAGGTGAGGGCGGCGTTGTTGCCGAACACCTGGACGCAGACCTGGGTCAGGGCTTCGCACTGGGTCGGGTTGACCTTGCCCGGCATGATCGACGAGCCCGGCTCGTTTTCCGGCAGCGACAGCTCGCCAAGGCCGGCGCGCGGGCCCGAGCCCAGGAAGCGGATGTCGTTGGCGATCTTGAACAGGCTGGCGGCGACCGTGTTGATGGCGCCGTGGCTGAAGACCATGGCGTCGTGGGCGGCCAGGGCCTCGAACTTGTTCGGAGCGGTGGTGAACTCGAGGCCGGTGATCGCGGCGATAGCCTCGGCCACGCCTTCCGCGAAACCAATCGGGGCGTTCAGGCCGGTGCCGACGGCGGTGCCACCCTGGGCCAGCTGCATCAGCTTGGGCAGGGTGCTCTCGATGCGCTCGATGCCGTTGGCGACCTGCTGGGTGTAGCCGCCGAATTCCTGGCCGAGCGTGAGCGGCGTGGCGTCCTGGGTGTGGGTGCGGCCGATCTTGATGATGTCGGCCCAGGCCTTGGTCTTGGCTTCCAGGGCGGCGTGCAGATGGTTCAGGGCCGGCAGCAGGTCGTGGACGATCTGTTCCGCGCAGGCCACGTGCATGGCCGTCGGATAGGTGTCGTTCGACGACTGGCTCATATTGACGTGGTCATTGGGGTGGACGGGCTTCTTGCTGCCCATCTCGCCGCCCAGCATCTCGATCGCGCGGTTCGAGATCACCTCGTTGGCGTTCATGTTCGACTGGGTGCCCGAACCCGTCTGCCAGACGACCAGCGGGAAGTGGTCGTTCAGCTTGCCGTCGATCACCTCGTTGGCGGCCGCGATGATCGTCTCGGCGATCTTGGCGTCCAGCTTGCCCAGCTTCAGATTGGTCTCGGCGGCGGCGCGCTTGACGATGCCCAGGGCGCGGACGACCGGCAGGGGCTGCTTCTCCCAGCCGATCTTGAAGTTGCCCAGGCTGCGCTGAGCTTGCGCGCCCCAATAGCGGTCTGCGGCGACTTCGATCGGGCCAAAGGTGTCGGTCTCGATGCGCGTGGCGGTCATGCGGCGATCTCCGGAAAAACGGTCGAGCGCGGTCTAGACCTTGAGCGGCGAGAGGGCAATGTTCGCAAGCGCGAAGGAGACCCCGCATGATCCCCTATTTGGCGCTGCCCCGTTCGATCAACACGGGTAAGCGCAAGGTGCTGAAGGAAGACCTGCTGGGCATCGCCAAGGACGTCGGCTTCACTGAGGCCAAGACCTATCTGGCCAGCGGCAATCTCCTGCTTTGGGGGAAGCATGAGGGCGGAGCGGAGCTGGAACAGGTGCTTGAAGACGCCCTTGAGGCCCGCATCGGCCTGCGCACCGACTTCATGGTTCGCTCCCCGGCGGACCTGCGGGCGATCATCGACGGCAATCCGTTCAAGGCCGAGGCCGAGGACCACCCCAGCCACTTGATCGTCAATTTCCTGAAGGCGCCGCTGCCGAAGGGCGACGAAGAGATCCTGAGAGCGGCGAACACTGGACCGGAGCGGTTCGCGGTCGCGGCGCGGGAGCTCTATATCGACTTCCCGATCAGCATCGCCGACTCGATGCTGGATCGGGATTGGAAGAAGACGAAGCGCAATCCGGTCGGCACGACCCGGAACTGGAACACCGTGCTAAAGCTGGCCGAAATGATGGGCGCCTAGGCGCTCGGCTCCTAGAGCCCTTTAGCTTTAGATGGAATCATCTAAAGCGTTCAAAAGGGCTCTAAATGTCTGATTCTAGAGCCTGTTTATCCCATTTAGATGGTTCCATCTAAAAGGGACAGGCTCCTAGGCTCGAGGTTCTGAAAGCTTGTTCGAAGACGACTGGACCCACCACGGCAAGGTCCGCGCCCGCGAGGCCGGAGGCGAGCTGACCATCGTGGTCGACGGCCTGACCACCCAGGGCAAGTATTACAAGCCGCTGATCTATGAGTTCTTCCGCAAGTCCTGGCGCGGCTCGCGCCCTGCCTGGGGCGAGTTCAGCGTCGAGATCGGCATGGAGTATATGGGCGAGCCGCCCTGGATGGATCTGGACAACCTGGCCAAGGCCCTGTTGGACGCCATCAAGGGCTACGCCTTCCACGACGACGCCCAGGTCGCCCGACTGCTGGTCGAGCGGCGTCCGGGCGAGCGCGAGCGGATCATCATCCAGGTGCGCAAGCTGAACTCAAGCCTTATGCGGCGAACGCTCGAAGACTGAGGCGGCCACGGCCACGTACAGCACCATCAGGAAGGCGCCATAGCGGCCGACGCTGACGGGATCACCCGACGGCATGATCTCGGCATAGCGCGAGACCACCAAGCTCCCGGCGACGAGGCCGGGCGTCGAGAACAGGATCATCGCGAACAGACGGCGGCGGCGCGGCGTGCGCGTCAGCCGCGCCACCGCCTGGAAGGCGAAGGTCACGGCGGCGGCGGCCGCGAATGCGTTGATCACGTAGAACCAGAAGGCGCTTTCCAGAAGTCCCCCGCCGAAAGCGGCATAGAACAGCGTCGCCGCCGACCAGGCCGCCAGTCCCGTTCCCCCAAACGCCAGACCGTCCAGTTTTGACACGTCGCGTCTCCCTCGCTCGTCTCCCGGAACGGCGATCTGCAAGCCGGGCGCCGGGAAACGAAGCGAGGGATGGACCGTGACAAGGCTAGCTCTTGGGCAGCAGGTAACCCCACAGGCCCAGGAGAACGCTGAGCAGGACGAAGAGCAGGGCGGTGAAGGTGAAGGCCAGCTTGCGACCGCCACTCCAGCTGTCGACCCGGCGGCCGCCGCGCCAGACCATCGGCAGGGCGCCCAAGGTCAGGATGCTCAGGGCGGCGGCGACCAGGGCGCAGGCCGAGCCGCTGAGCAGCCAGCCCGAGGGCCAGCCGAAGAAGACGGCGGTCTGATCCGAGGCCTTGGCCGCGAACACGCCCATGCAGCCGGCCGAGATCAGCCACAGCACCGCCTGCATGGTCTGCATCTGGGCGGCGCGCGCCTGGACCGGCGTCTGGCGAGCCTCGCGGCGGTTGCGGAACAGGACGCCCAGAATGGTGGCCACGCTGGCGAAGCCCGCGATGATCGCCGTCCAGCGCAACAGGCCAGCCGAGCGGAAGAAGCCGATCCGCTCATAGGTCGAGAGGCCCCGCGCGGCGTAGAAGCGCGACGGCCGGTCGCCGTTGGCGTCGAACACTAGGATCAGCGGGCCGTCGACGGCCTTGAATACGCCGGGGCGTCCCGTGCCGTTATAGAGGCTGCTGACGCCGCCCTCGGTCACGGTCAGGCGGCCGTCGGCGGTGGCGCGGACATTGGCGCGGCCGATGATGCGGTTGGTGAAACCCTCCAGGCCGCCATAGGCGCGGCGCGTGGTCAGATAGTCGCCTTCATAGGCCCTGGCCTGCTGGTAGCTGATGGCGCTGTCGGTCGGCACGGCCGGGGCGGGAGCGTAGAAGTGCTCGACGATGGTCGCGGGCAGGGTGGCGGGCAGGTTCGCGCCGCTGTCGGTATTGACCGAGACGAAGATGCCCAAGCCCAGGTCCGGCACGATCACCATGTTGGAATAGAAGTAGAGCGTCGCGCCCTGGTGGCCGTAACCGCGGCGGCTGCCGGGCATCGGGCTGTCCTGGAAGCCGGCGTTCCAGCCGGCCGCTTCCGGCGCGGGGCGGTACATCGGCGTGCGGAAGGCCAGGGCGGTCTTCGGTGAGAATATGGTCTTGCCGTCGATCACCCCGCCGTTCAGCAGCAGGGTCATGTAGCGCGCCATGTCGCCGGCCGTGCTCGAAGCCGAAGCGGCCGGGGCCACCTGGCCCATGAACTCGCGCGGCTGGGTCTTCCAGCCCATCGGCGTCCACGAGAAGCCGTCCGACAGGTCGGCGGCCAGGGTCTCGTTCATCGGCGCGGGCAGGCCGTCGCGCCACGGGCGGGCTTCGCGGAAGGTCGTGTGGTTCATGCCGGCCGGCAGAATGATCTCCTCGCTGACCAACTGCTCGTAGGGCTTGCCCGTGACGTTGGCGACAGCGGCGCCGGCCAGGGCGGCGCCATAGTTCGAATAGCTGGGCAGCAGGCCGGGTTCGCGCACCCGGCGCGGACGCTCCTGGCGCAGATAGTCCGCCAGGGAACGGATGCGGTTCGGGTCGCGCTCGAACAACTGGCCCATCGACCGATCCTCGAAACCGCCGGTGTGGGTCATCAGGTCACGCAGGCGCACCTGGGTCTTCTTGCCCTGATCCTTCAGCTGCAGCGGTTCGGGAAGATAGAGGTTCACGGGGCCGTCGAGGCGCATGTGGCCTGACTCGATCTGGTTCATCAGAGTGATCCAGGTGAACGTCTTGGAGATCGAGGCGACGCGGAACAGGGTCTTGTCCGGATCGACCGGCTTGCGCTGGCCCAGGTTCGAGAAGCCGTAGCCCTTCTTCAGCACCACCTGGCCGTTCTGGACCACCGAAAGGGTGACGCCGGCGATGTGGTCGCGGCTCATGGCGCGGCGGACGACGCCGTCGACGAAGGCTTCCAGCTCCGGCGCCGACATTGGCGTATGGGCGGCGGGCGCCGGGATGGCGGGCGCGGCTGGAGTCGGCGTCGCCGAGGCGGCGGTTGGAGTCGCGACAGCGCGGGGCGGCGGCGTCGCCTTCACGGCGGGACGGGGCCGCACCCGGCGCGGACGCAGGCTGTTATAGGGGCGAGGGGTGGACTCCAGCGTTGGTTCGCTCAAGACAGGGGGCGGCGAAGCGTCTTGCGCCCGCGCCTCCGATCCCGTGATGGACCATAGTGCGATGAAGGCCGCCGCAAGGGCGGCTGCGGGCGATACGCTCGACGTCAACGATGTCCCCTGGGTAAAGCGGAAGACTCTACATCTAACAGGCAGAGCATGATGGCCGCCGAAACCGGCAGCCACTTTCGGCTATCATGCTCTAGGGTTTGTGTAACGTGCTGGGCGCGGGGGTCAAACCCGATCACCGGTCAGGGTGAAGCCGGCCTGCTCCGGTTGAACGCATAGAGCGGCAGCATCGGCCGCAGGGCCGGGCCGATCCAGACCTGCGGCTCAGAGGCGGGCTCGGCCCCGGCCTCCTTCTCGCGGCGCGCCACGCAGGCCTGGACGCCAGCCCCCAGGGACGCGAAGTCGCGGGCGCTGGGCGCGGCCGACAGGAAGCAGTCGTCGAAATAGGGATATTTGTCGTCCTCGCCGCAGCCGAACGAGGCGCGATCGGGCCGGGCGGCGGTCAGGATCAGGCGGTTGGTCTTCTGCAATGGCGGAACGAAGACGCCCGAAAAACAGGCGGATATCACCACCACGCTGGGCCGGTTGGGACAGGCGTCGTTCAGCAGGGCGGCCAGCAGTTGGGGGCGCAGCATCTGCCGGCCCAGAATCACGCCTTCCGGACTGCCGTGCGTGCTGATGTAGAACAGGCAGCCCGCCGTGGCCGTCGAAGCCCGGGTCTTGAGGGCGTCGTAGATGGTCCGAGCTTCCGACTTGCCGGGCGCCTCGGCCGGATAGCGCTCGGGACGCACCGAGAACTGCTGGAGCGCGGCCTTGTCGAAGCCCAGTTCGACCAACGCCTTGGAGACATCGCGGCGGGCGTTGTCGAACGCCTCGGTTGGGCCGCCGGAGTGGGCGTGGAAGTCGCCGGCCACCACGACCGCGCTCCAGTTGGCGAACGGTCCGGCGGCGAATGCGGATGAGAGCGGCGCGAGCAGGAAAGCCAGAAGTCCGATGACCGCCGCCGTCCCCCGCATGGCTCCGCCCCTATTTCTTCTTGAAGTTGGCGAAGGGCGTTGGAATGGCCGTGCCCGTGGACTTGGCCAGCAGACGGCCCTCCGCGTCGTAGAGCTCGCCTTCCATGAAGCAGACCGTCCGACCCCATTTGACCACGCGGCCGACGCCGCGCAGCGACCCGGGCATGGCCGGGCGCAGGAAGCTGGTCTTCATCTCCAGGGTGGGCACCACGTGGGTCATGCCCGAAGTGATCATGCCGGCGACCGACATGCACTCGTCCAGCATGGCGCAGACGAAACCACCCTGGATCTGCCCCATTGGATTGCACAGGAGCTCGGCGCGCGCCGTGAAACCGACCTCGACCTCGCGATCGGCCTGGCGCACGGCCAGCAGTTCGAAGCCCAGGGTCTGGGATCCGGTGGGCGCGTTCTTGGACGCGCGGAAGCGCGCGAGGATCGCCTCGTCGCTCAGGGTCTGCGGAGCGTCCGAGGCGACATCATTCATTTCTTACGGAACTGGTCCAGGGAGACGATCTTGGGGCCTTCTTCGCCAGTCGGGGCGGGGGTCTTGTCTTCGGCCTCGGGTTCGGGCTCCGGCTCGTCCTCGATGACTTCGGGGGCGGTGAACTGCAGGGCGAACTGCACCGAGGGGTCATAGAATCGCGTGAGGGCCGCATAGGGGACCGACAGGCGCTTGGGCTGGCCGCCGAACTTCAGGGTCACCGAGAAGAAGGTCTCGCCCGGGGCGAGGTCCCAGTACTGGTGCTGCAGGACGATGGTCATCTCGTCCGGGTACTTGCCCAGCAGATCCTGCGGGCCCGAGACGCCGGCCGCCTTGGTCTTGAAGGTGATGTACAGATGATGCGGCTCGGGCAGGCCACCGGGCGCGGCCGCCTTCTTCAAGGCCGCCTTGACCACGCCGCGCAGGGCGTCCTGGGCCATGGCCTCGTACTGCATGAGGTCTTCGGGCGGTTGGGTCTGGGACATGCCTGGAGTCGGTACTTCGAACTGAAAACGAAGTTCGGAACCTAGCGCGTCAAAGGCTTCGCGCAAAGCGGGTGGCGACGGATTCCCGGGGATCGCAATCGATGGCAGGAAGGAAAGTGGAGGGATTCTGTTGGCAGGCTCCCTCCGGGCCCCGCCTAGGGATCTGAACCCCTAGGACTTAAGAGGCGAATTCACCTGCACCGCATTACGCGGCGACGGCGAACTCTTCAGCGAAGTTATCGTTCGCATTTAGAAAAATGACCCGAAACGGTGGATCAAGCCGAGAGAAAGCATACACCTTTACACGTCTGTCGATGCTGATCGGCCCCATGCAGTCCCATGATAACTTGGGAGAGATTGGTGGAGCCGCCGGGAATCGCACCCGGGTCCAGTCCGCTTATTACGTGCGCGTTTATCCCCATAGTCCGGCCGAAACCGGACATTTCCAATATAGGGGGTTCGACCCGCCAAGGGAAGGGCGGGCCCAGGCTTAGGCTGTTCCCAGGCTCAGGCGACCATCGATCAGCGTGCCGCTGATGACCGCGCCGCGATCCTCGAACAGCTTCAGCCGCTCGCCGACCAGGACGTAGACGCCGGTGAAGACGTCGGGGAAGTCGGCGCGGGTCTCGATGAAACGGCCGTCGGCGCGCAGCTCCAGCGAGACGTGGCCGTCGGGCGACGACCAGACGCCGGCGACGGGGATGTGGGGAACGATGGCGGACATCATCATCGGGCGATGCTCCATGAAGAAGAGGGGGCCGGAGCGGCCGAAACGGTGGGAAGGGCGGCGGTCATGGCGGTCAGCGCGGCTGTCCCGCCCAGCAGGGCGGCGACGAACCAGCGCGGAGCCGCCACGCCCCGTCGGGGCATGTAGCGTCTCAAGGCGCACCTGAATTTTGGGGGTTGCCGCGTTGGGGAGCGGAACGAGGCCAATATGGCGCATAGGCCCGTCCAGCCGGTAGATCGATGCTCCGGCATGATTGCACGAAAATCCAGAACCGAACGGCGTCGCGTGACGGAGGATCGTGCAAGGCTTATTGATAGCCTCGCTACAACAAGAGAAATCCCATGAGCACGCGCGAGGCGCTGGCCGCCCTGATTGAACGATTCGCGCCGGACGAAGGTCCGGTCGAGACCTGCTGCCCCAGGGTCAATCTCTACCGCGTCCACGCGCCGACCGAGCCCATGCACGCCGTGCACGATCCGTCGTTCTGCGTGCTGGCCCAAGGCCGCAAGCGGGTGCTGGTCGGCGACGCCATCCATGAATACGACGACGTGAACTTCTTCCTGTCGTCGATCGACGTGCCGGTGGCCGGTCAGGTGATCGAGGCCTCGCCCGAGAAGCCCTACCTGGCCTTTCGCGTCGTGCTCGACGCCAACCTGATCAGCGAAATGATCATGGAGTGCGGCCTGGCCGCGCGGCTGGACGCCGCCGCGCCCCTGGTCGGCGGCATGTCGGCCGGGGCGATGACGCCGCAGTTGTTCGACGCCGCCTGCAGAATGGTCGGCCTGATGGATTGCCCCGAGGACGCGCCGATCCTGGCGCCGCTGATCGAGCGCGAGATGCTCTATCGCCTGCTGACCGGGCCGCAGGGGCCGCGGCTGGCCCAGATTGCTCGCCGCGACGGCCGCCTGCGCCAGGTCAACCGCGCCATCGGCTGGATCAAGCGCAACTTCGACCAGCCTTTCAGCATCGACGCCGTGGCCGACGAGGCGCGGATGAGCGCCTCGGCCCTGCACCAGCACTTCAAGGCGGTGACCTCGCTGTCGCCGCTGCAGTACCAGAAGCAGATCCGCCTGCAGGAGGCGCGGCGGCTGATCCTGATCCAGCGGCTGGACGCGGCCACGGCCGGCCACGCGGTCGGCTATGACAGCCCCTCGCAGTTCAGCCGCGAGTACGCCCGCCTGTTCGGCGCGCCGCCGCTCAGGGACGTGGCGCGTCTGCGGGAACAGCCGGAACCGGTGGCAGGCGCCTAGAGGCAGTATAGATATTCTTAGACTTGCCGGTAGAATGCATATTCGTTCACATCGTACAGTGAATTTTATGAAATTCGATCGGGAGGTTCCAAAATGTCAAAAATTGTTGCCGAATTCATTGGCACATTTGCTTTGGTTCTATTCGGCTGCGGAGCCGCGGTCCTGGGCGGAGATCACGTTGGCCAGCTGGGCATCGCCCTGGCCTTCGGTTTCGCCATCATCGCCCTGGCGTATGGCATCGGCCCGGTCTCAGGATGTCACGTCAATCCGGCGGTCAGTCTCGCGGCGTTCGTCGCCGGTCGAATGAACGCCAAGGAGATGGTCCTCTACTGGATCGCCCAGTTCGTGGGGGCCTTGGCCGGCGCGGCGGTGCTGGCCAGCATCGCGGGAAGCACGGCCAATCTGGGCCAGAACGGTTGGGGGCCAGGCTATCTCGGCGCCTATCCGCTGCACGCGGCCTTTGTCTTCGAGGTCGTGATGACGGCGCTTTTCGTCATCGTCATTCTGGGCGCGACCGGCGCCGACGCCGCGCCCGGTTTCGCCGGCCTGGGGATCGGCATCGCCCTGGCGGTGATCCACATCGTCGGCATCCAGGTCACCGGCGTCTCGGTCAATCCGGCCCGCAGTTTCGGTCCGGCGGTCTTGGCTGGCGGGCAGGCGCTGGCCCAGCTGTGGCTGTTCTTTGTCGCCCCGGCGATCGGCGCGATCCTCGGCGCGCTGCTCTACCGCTTCAAGGTCCTGAAGGTCGGCTGACGCCAGCTGGCGGCTCGTCGTCCGGCGGAAGCGGGACGGCGGGCGGCTGGGACCGGTCGGATGCGTCCGGCTTCAATCGGCCTCCCGACGCCAGCAGGTCGTCATAGGCCCTTTGCTGGCGCGAGAAGTCGGCGCCTCGGGGCAGGACGGCGTCGAAGCGCGGGTCGCGTCCAACGGCCGCGCCGATCGCCGCCGACAGGATCCCGGCGATCGAGCCGACCTCCGCGTCGTCGCAGGCGCGGCGCAGATGGCGGGCCTGACTGGGGATGACCAGGGTCACGTCCCACGACACGCCGTCGACGCAGAGCGCCGACACCGCGCCGCCGCCATAGTCGACGATGACCGAGCGCGGCTGGCTCCAGGCCGGATCGGCGGGCAGGGCCTTCAAGGGCGCGATCAGGGGGGCGGTCAGTTCGGCGTCGATGTCGACGCGACGGCCGATCTCGGGCGTGCAGCAGCCCAGGCCGGCGCGAGCCTGGACGAAGGCGCGACCGTCGCGGCGCAGGGTGACGCGGGTCAAGGCCTGGCGCACGCCGCGGGCGGGACGGGCCCACACTTCCAGGATCAACTCGCCCCTGCGCAGGATCTGGTTCTGCAGCGGCTGCAGGCCCCAGAGGCGGTAGAGCAGGGGCTCGACGCCGTTGTCGATGGGAATGGGCTGTTCGGACTTGCCGAGCCGGCGGGTGTAGAGCGGCTCCTGCTCGGCGGTCGGGCGTGGAACCTCCGATGACCACCAGGTCGATGGATCAGAGGGGGGCGGGGCCTGCTGGATGGCGAGGGCCAGGCCCGCGATCAGTCCGGTCAGGCCGGTCATCCGCTACATCCCTTCGACGCCCCGCTCGATGGAAAGGACGCCCGTGCGGGAAAGTTCCACCAGCCCCAGGGGGCGCATCAGGTCCAGGAACTTGTCGATCTTGGACGGCGCGCCCGAGATCTCGAACACGAAGCTTTCCAGCGTGGTGTCGACCGGCTTGGCGCGGAAGATCTCGGCGACGCGCAGGGCCTCGACGCGATCGGCGCCGGAGCCGCGCACCTTCACGAGGGCCAGTTCGCGCTCGACGCCGTTCGGGTCGCGGGTGACGTCATGCACGCGGCGGACGTTCACGACCTTGTTCAGCTGGGCCTCGATCTGGTCCAGGACATGGCGCGTGCCGCGGGTCACCACGGTGATGCGGCTGGTGTGAGCCTTGCGGTCGGTCTCGGCGACCGTGAGGCTCTCGATGTTGTAGCCGCGCGCGGCGAACAGGCCGACGACGCGATGCAGGACGCCGGGCTCGTTGTCGACGAGCAAGGCGAAGGTCGCGGTCTGCTCGACCTGCTCGTTGGGGCTAAGGTCGTAGGCCGAGGCGGGGGCGGGTTGGACGTTGGCGGTCATGGATCGCTTCTATGCCAAATGAATAGGGAAGGGCGAGGGGCTTAGACCAACCCCGCGCCATCCTCGCCGATCACGTTGCCAATGTCTTCGATGTCGTCCATGATCATCTCGTTGTGGGCCTTGCCCGAGGGGATCATCGGCAGGCAGTTCTCGTCCTTCTCGACCAGGCATTCGAAGACCACCGGCCGGTCGCAGGCGATCATCTCCTGGATCTTGGCGTCCAGGTCGCCAGGATTGTCGCAACGGATGCCGACCGCGCCATAGGCCTCGGCCAGCTTCACGAAGTCGGGCAGGCTGTCGGAATAGGAGTGGCTGTAGCGCTCGCCGTGCAGCAGTTGCTGCCACTGGCGCACCATGCCCATCCGCTCGTTGTTGAGGATGAAGATCTTGACGGGCAGGTCGAACTGGATGGCCGTCGACAGTTCCTGGATGCACATCTGGATCGAGGCTTCGCCGGCGATGTCGATGACTAGCGAACCCGGATGGGCCAACTGGACGCCGATGGCGGCGGGCAGGCCGTAGCCCATGGTGCCCAGGCCCCCGGAGGTCATCCAGCGATTGGGCTCCTCGAAGCGGAAGAACTGGGCGGCCCACATCTGATGCTGGCCGACCTCGGTGGTGATATAGACGTCCTTGTCCTTGGTCAGCGCATACAGCCGCTCGATGGCGTACTGCGGCTTGATCGCCGTCTCGGAGCCTCGGTAGTTCAGGCACTGGCGCGCCCGCCAGACGTCGATCTGGGCCCACCAATCGCTCAAGGCGGCCTTGTTGGCCTTGTGGCCGCCGGCCTTCCAGGCGACGATCAGGTCTTCCAGGACGCTGCCGGCGTCGCCGACGATCGGCAGGTCGACGCGGACGTTCTTGTTGATCGACGAGGCGTCGATATCGATGTGGATCTTCTTGCTGCCCGGCGAGAAGGCGTCCAGCCGGCCGGTGACGCGGTCGTCGAAGCGGGCGCCGACGCAGATCATCACGTCGCAGTCGTGCATGGCGTTATTGGCCTCGAACGTGCCGTGCATGCCCAGCATGCCCAGCCAGGCCGGATCGGCCGCCGGGAAGGCGCCCAGGCCCATCAGGGTCGAGGTGACCGGCGCGCCGGTCAGGGCCGCGAACTCGCGCAGAGCCTGGCTGGCCTTGGGACCGGCGTTGATGACGCCGCCGCCGGTGTAGAAGATCGGGCGGCGCGCCTGGGCGATCATCCGGGCGGCGTCGGCGATGCGATTGGCGTCGCCCTTGATCTTCGGCGCATAGGCGTGGGTCGAGGCGATCTCGGTCGGGCCGTAATATTCGCCCTTGGCGAACTGCACGTCCTTGGGAATGTCGATCAGCACCGGGCCCGGGCGGCCGGTGGTGGCGATCTTGAAGGCCTCGTGGATGATCTTGGGCAGGTCGCGGACGTCTTTGACCAGGTAGTTGTGCTTGGTGCACGAGCGGGTCATGCCGACCGTGTCGGCTTCCTGGAAGGCGTCGGTGCCGATCAGGTGGGTGGGCACCTGGCCGGTGATGACGACCATCGGGATCGAGTCCATCAGGGCGTCCATGATGCCGGTGATGGCGTTGGTCGCGCCGGGACCCGAGGTGACCAGGACGACGCCTGGCTTGCCCGAGCTGCGGGCGTAGCCTTCGGCGGCGTGGGTCGCGCCTTGCTCATGGCGGACCAGGATGTGCTGCAGGCGCGGCTCGTGAAACAGCGCGTCATAGATCGGCAGGACCGCGCCGCCCGGATAGCCGAAGAGAACCTCGACGCCCTGGTCCACGAGGCCGCGAACCACGATCTCGGCGCCGGTCATGGCGCGGTCGTTGGTCTGGGCGGGAGCGGCGCTCTCGATGGTTTGATGGGCGGTCATGGGACAGGTCCGAGTGGGGAATGGGCGGGAAACTGAACTGGAAGGAAGCGGAAAAGAAAAAAGGTCCCGAAGGACCTTTGCGCGCGCGACCGAGCTACGACGTGACTTCTAGGTCACCCCGCGAACGGCCGCTCCATAAGTACGGTCATGGTTTTGCGCACGAGTCTTGCTCCAAAGCTACGGAATGGGTCATGACATGCGCCCGTTGGAGCGTCAAGGCGCTCTTTGCCGCAAGGTTGTGCCTTTGGGGGTGGCGCGACCTTGCCGGACCTTCGCTTGAGAGGGGCAGGTTTTCCCTCGCACGGTCCCGGTTCTGGAACGAGGGGGCGCGTCGGCGTTCGGACGGCGTGAATTTGTAGCCGGCGCGGCGACGCGCGCGGTCGACGCTTCCCGCGGATGCGGTTCTAGGCTTCCAGCGCGTCCAGGGTCTGGGCCAGGAAGCCGAGCGCGCCGGTGGCGAAGGCGTGCATGTTGGCGGCGCGCTGGTCGCTGCCGGTCTCAAGCGTCGTGCTGACCGAGACCTCCTCGCCGACCACGGCCATGCAGCAGTGGCCGGGCGCGTCGCCATAACGGTTGCCGTCAGGGCCGGCCGCGCCGGTTTCCGACAGGGCCCAGGTCGCCTTCAGATTCTTGCGGGCCACGCGGGCCAGCATCACCGCATAGGGCTCGCTGGCGGACCGCAGGCCGTCCATGGCCTTCTGCGGGATGTCCATCAGGGTCAGGCGCGCGCGGGCCGTGTAGACGACCGCGCCGCCGACATAGAACTTCGACGCCCCCGGCACGGCCAGCAGCGCCGCCGAGATCAGGCCGCCGGCCGAGGACTCGGCGATGGCGATCGTCTCGCCCCGGGCGATCAGGCGCTCGGCGACGCGTTCGGCGAGGGCGTTGAGGTCGGACATCATGCTTCTTTCGTAGGGACCATCAAGGAACGCTGATCCGCTCCCAGTCCGGCGTCTGGTTGCGGAACCAGGTCAGCTGGCGCTTGGCGTAGCGGCGGGTTTCCTGGCGGGCGGCGTCGAGGGCCTGTTCCAGCGTGGTCTCGCCCCGCAGGTGGGCGGCGAATTCGCGATAGCCGACGGCCTTGAGGGCGGGGAGGGAGGGATCCAGACCGCGCGCCTCCATGGTCCGCACCTCATCCAGGGCGCCTTGCTCGACCATCACCGACAGGCGCGCATCGCAGCGGGCGTAGAGCTCGGCGCGCGGCGGATCGAGGACTCGGCCTTCCCATGTACCCGGCTTGAGCGCCGGCTTGGTGTCGGTCTGCCAGGAGGTCAGCGACTTGCCGGTGGCCACGGCCACGGCGTGGGCGCGGACCAGGCGCTGGCGGTCGCCGATCTCGATGCGGGCCTCGGCCTCCGGGTCTAGAGGTTTCAGGATCTCGCGAAACGCTTCCTCGCCTCGAGCGGCGTAGAGCAGGCCCGAGATCTCGCGCTGGGTTTCGGACACCGGCGGCACGTCGGCCAGGCCATGGGTCAGGGCGCGGAAATAGAGGCCTGTGCCGCCGACCACGATGACCGGACTGCCGCGCGCCTCGATCTCGGCGATGACCTTGGTCGCCGCCTCCAGCCATCGGCCGACCGACCAGCCGACGGCGGCGTCGGCCACTTCGAACAGGTGATGCGGCGCCTTGGCCTGCTCTTCGGGAGATGGGCCGGCGGTCAGGACGCGCAGGCCGGCATAGATCTGCATGGAGTCGGCGTTGACGATCTCCGCGCCCGTCCACTCGGCCAATTGCAGCGCGTGGGCGGACTTGCCGCTTGCGGTCGGGCCCGCGATCAGCCAGATGCGGGGCGCGATGTCCGAACTCTCCACCATTCCGACCGTCCTCACCGTCGTGGGGGCCGACCCCGACGCATACGCACAAGCCGTGTCGCGCGTCGAAGCCAGGCTGTCCAGCCGTCGCGAGGACTTGGGGCCGCTGGCCGCCGACTTCTTCGTCGAAAGCGGCGACTTACCGTCGCTCAAGGCCGACCTGGCGGACCTGCCGGTCGACCTCGCGGTCCAGTCTGTCGCCAATCGCAGGAAGCGCCTGCTGATCGCCGACATGGACTCGACGATCATCAACGTCGAGTGCCTGGACGAGCTGGCCGACTTCGCCGGCGTCAAGGAACAGGTCTCCGAGATCACCGAGCGCGCCATGCGCGGCGAGCTGGCCTTCGAAGGCGCCCTGCGCGAGCGGGTCGGCATGCTGAAGGGCCTGGGCGTCGAGGCGCTGCAGAGCTGCTACGACCAGCGGGTCCGGCTGAACCCGGGCGCGGAGATCCTGGTCCGCACCATGGCCAAGCACGGCGCGCGCTGCGCCCTGGTCTCGGGCGGCTTCACCTTCTTCACCAGCCGGGTGGCGAAGGCCGCGGGCTTCCACCTGAACCGCGCCAACACCTTGATCGAGCTGGACGGCGCGCTGACCGGCCACGTCGGCGACCCGATCCTGGGCAAGGAAGCCAAGCTGGCCGCTCTCAACGAGGAAACGGCGGCGTTGGGCCTGACCCCGGCCGACGCCCTGGCCGTGGGCGACGGCGCCAACGACCTGGCGATGATCGAGGCCGCGGGCCTGGGCGTGGCCTATCGCGCCAAGCCGATCGTGGCGGCCCAGGCGGACGCCAAGGTCGACCATACCGACCTGACCACCTTGCTCTACTTCCAGGGCTACAGGACCGAGGAGTTCCATCAGTGAGCTTTCCCCGTCGCGTGGAGGCCGTCGTCTTCGACATGGACGGCCTGCTGCTGGACACCGAGATCGTCTACCGCGCCGCCATGATCGAGGCCGGATCCGTCTTTGATGTCCACTTCACCGGCGAGACCTACGCGGCGATGGTGGGCAAGACGACGCCCGAGTGCGGCCTCATGCTGCGCGACCTCTATGGCGATGAATTTCCGGTCCAGGCCTATTTCGAACGGGTCTGGGCCGATGTCGAGGACCTGCTGGCGGCCGAAACCAGGCTGAAGGCCGGGGTGATCGAAATCCTCGACTATCTGGACGACCGGGGCCTGCCGCGCGGCATCGCCACCTCGAACGGCATGATCGCGGTCGAAAAATATCTGGGGCGCTTCGACCTGCTGCGCCGCTTCAACGCGGTGGTCGCCCACCAGGACGTCACCCGGCACAAGCCGAACCCGGATCCTTATCTGCTGGCCGCCGAGCGCCTCGGCGTCGATCCGGCCCACTGCCTGGCGCTGGAGGACAGCCACCCGGGCGTCCGCGCCGCCCACGCGGCCGGCATGATGACGATCATGGTTCCCGATATCCTCGATCCGAACGAGGAGATGCACGACAAGTGCGTGCACATCGCCGACAGCCTGCACCACGTGCTGGACCTGCTGAAGGCGTCGGTCGAGGAGATGGCCGCCTAGCGCTCGGGCGCGACGTCACGCGTTACGCGGCGCTACGCACTTGTAAAGGCGGGCGGTCGCGCGGATATCAGGTCCTCGCAACCGGAGGCCCCGCCCGTGACCGCTACCCTCGACGACGCCCGCGTGGCGCTGGACCGCATCGCCGACCCGGCGAGCGGGCAGGGGCTGGTCGCCGCCGGCCTGGTGCAGGGCCTGGTGGTCCGCAACGGCCGCGCCGGCTTCATGCTGGAGGTCCCGGCCAGCCAGGCCGCCGCCTACGCCCCGGTCCGCGAGGCCGCCGAGAAGGCCCTGGCCGCCCTGCCGGGCGTGGAGCAGGCCCAGGTCGTCCTGACCGCCCAGGCCGCCGAGGGCGCGACCCGGGTGCGCAAGGGCGCCAAGATCAGCGAAGACCCGCAGGCTCGCGTGGTCCCGCCGCCGGAGGCCGAGAAGCCCGCCCACGTCCGCCACGTGATCGCCGTGGCCTCGGGCAAGGGCGGGGTGGGCAAGTCCACCGTCTCGACCAATCTCGCCGTCGCCTTCGCCAGGATGGGCCTGCGCGTGGGGCTGCTGGACGCCGACATCTACGGCCCTTCCGCCCCCAAGATGATGGGCGTCGATGGGGATCCGCTGTTCGAGAACGAGAAGCTGCAGCCGCTGGAAGCCCACGGCGTCAAGCTGATGTCGATCGGCTTCATCGTCGACGAGGGCAAGGCGATGATCTGGCGCGGGCCGATGGCCTCTTCGGCCGTCCGCCAGATGATCCACGACGTGGCCTGGGGCTCGGAAGCCCAGCCGCTGGACGTGCTGGTCGTCGACCTGCCGCCGGGCACCGGCGACGTCCAGCTGACCCTGGTCCAGAAGCTGCGGATCGACGGCGTGGTGCTGGTCACGACGCCGCAGGAAATCGCCCTGATCGACGCCCGCCGCGCGGCCTCGATGTTCCAGAAGACCGCCACCCCGATCCTGGGCCTGATCGAGAACATGGCGTTCTTCCCCGATCCCTCGACCGGTGCGCCGATCCCGATCTTCGGCGAGGGCGGCGGCGTGGCCGAGGCCGAGCGCCTGGGCGTGCCCCTGCTGGGCCGTGTGCCGATCGAGATCGCCGTCCGCCTGGGCGGAGACGAGGGCGTTCCGGCGGTGATCTCCGAGCCCAAGGGCCAGGCGGCCGAGGTGTTCGTCGCGGCGGCGGAAACACTGTGGGGAATGGTCAGCAACTAGTTCGTTGTCATCCCGGGTGAAGACCCCGGACCGCAATAGGCTCGGCGCTTTCGGCGCTTTCGGCGGTCCCGGCTCGGCGCGCTTCGCGCTTGGCCGGGATGACAGTTTTCAAGGCATGAAAAAGCCCGCCCGGAGCGATCCGGGCGGGCTTGTCTTTTCAGCGGTGCGTCAGCCTTAGAAGCTGAAGCGGGCGCCCGTCGCCAGGACGACGGCCGAGCCGGTGACGTCGCCGTTCAGGCGGACGGTCGAGCTGGTCGCGGTCACGTCGGTGCGGTTGATCTTGCTGTCATCGAAGCTGATGTAGCTGATCGCGGCGTCCAGCTTGATGTTGTCGGTCGCGGCCCAGGTGGCGCCGGCGGCGTACATCATGCGGTCGCCGTCCGGCACGCGGGCGGTGCGGCCGACGTCCGGGGTCGGGGTCGGATCGTACTGGACGCCGGCCCGCAGGGTCAGGCGCGGAGAGGCCTGATAATCGACGCCGGCGGCGTAGGTGGTGACGTTCTTGTAGTTCTGGACGCTGGTCGAGCCGCCGCCCGGGAAGCTGACGCGGATGGCGTCGAACTCTTTCCAGCCGACGCGGCTGACCGAGGCGTTCAGGGTCCACTGGTCGTTCACCGCCCAGCGGGCGCCGACATTGGCGATCCAGGGCAGGGTGATCTTGGCCTGGCCGTCGACCGAGAAGTTGTTGGCGGCGGGGATCGGGGCCAGCAGGCCGCCGACGGTGACCGTGCCGTCCAGCTTCTGGTCGATCTTGGAGCGATAGCTGGCGCCGATGGTCAGGGCCTTGCTCGGATGGATCTGCGCGCCGACCGTGTAGCCGTAGGCCCAGCCGTCGCCCTTCAGCGATTGCGAACCATCGGCCTGCAGCGGCGAGATGTTCGGCAGGGCGTTGGTCAGCTTGGCGTCGGCGTAGAGCGCGGTGACGCCCACGCCCAGGTCGATCATGTCGTTGACGCGATAGGCGACGACGCCGTCGACATTGACCGTGCGCAGCTGCGACTTCAGGGCGTCGTAGCGCGTCCAGCTGTCGGCGTTGTACTCGGTGGTGAAGTTGTAGGGCGCGGCGACCGAGACGCCGAACGCCAGCTTGTCGTTGATGCGGAACGCGGCGCCCGCGTTCGGCACGATGCCATCGTTGATCGGGTCATAGGCGGTGTTGGCGCCGCCGATCGGGGTGGTCAGGCCGGCCGGCGGAACCGGACGGGTGATGGTCGAACCAGTGTTGGTGACCTTGGAGTCCACCTGGATCATGTTCAGGCCGATATAGCCTTCGTTGCGCTGGATGCCGGCGATCGAGGCGGGGTTCCACCACAGGCTGCCGACGCCCTTGTCGGCGACTTCACCGGAATAGGCGCGGCCGGTGCCGCGCACCGATTGTTCCTGGAGGTAGAAGGCCGAAGCGGAGGCCTGGGACGCGGCGGCGAGCGCCAGCAGAGCGACGCCGGCGGCGAGGCTGGTACGCGAGAGAGACATTTTGACGTGCGACCTTCTTGGGGAGGAAGAGGCTCGCCGAACGCTTGTTGGGCGCTCGAGGAGCGCCGCGTTTAACGCATCTGTTCAAATACCGTTGCTATAAATTGTCCAGAACATGAATTTTGTCAGTTTTGATAAAGATACGGGGCCGCGAAGGCCCCGTATCAATCGTCGTTATGTCAAAAAACCGCGCCGTGACTTGGCAAGAAAGCGGCAATGCTTATGCCAATTTAGCCGCCGGCCATCTTGCGGAAGAACTTCTGGCCCTGTTCGCCGCCGTTGAAGTAGGCCTTCTGGCCGTCCTCGGCGGTGATCTTGTCCCAGTTGTCGCGGACTTCCTCGGCCGACAGGCCGTCCTCGCCCAGATAGACGCCTTCGGTCTCGTAGATGCGCGACAGGGCGAAGGCGCCGGCGCCGGCGGTCAGGATCGCGCCGGTGGGCGCTTCTTCCGAGCACAGGTAGACGACGCCCGGCGTGACATATTCCGGGGCCAGCTTGGCCAGCACTTCCGGCGGCATCAGGCCCTCGGTCATGCGGGTGGCGGCGACCGGGCTGATGGCGTTGATCTTCACGTCGTTCTTGGCGCCCTCCAGCTTGAGGGTGTTCATCAGGCCCAGCACCGCCATCTTGGCCGCGCCGTAGTTGCTCTGGCCGAAGTTGCCGTACATGCCCGACGACGAGGTCGTCACGACGATGCGGCCGTAGTTCTGGGCCTTCATGATGTCCCAGACCGCCTTGATCGGCTTGAAGGTGCCGAACACGTGCACCTGCATGACCAGCTCGAAGTCGGCCAGGTCCATCTTGGTCAGGGTCTTGTCGCGCAGGATGCCGGCGTTGGCGACCAGGATGTCGATGCGGCCCCACTTATCCATGGCCGTCTGGACCATGTTCGCCACGCCCGCGTCATCCGTCACCGAGGCGCCGTGGGCGATGGCCTCGCCGCCGAACGCCTCGATCTCCGCGACCACCTTCTGGGCCGCCTCGGACGAGCCGCCCGAGCCGTCGACGCTGCCGCCCAGGTCGTTGACCACGACCTTGGCGCCGCGCCGCGCCAGCTCCAGGGCGTGCTGCCGGCCAAGGCCGCCGCCGGCGCCCGTCACGATCGCCACCTTGCCGTCGAAGCGGATGTCCGCCATGCCCAAGTCTCCCTCAAACGCATGTTTGGTTTGGCCGTGTTGTGCGGCGCGGGAGAGGGGGCGTCAAGGGGAGCGATCCTCCTGCGCCGCGCGCACGCGTGTTCGACTTCACACGGCTGGCCGCTGAAGCGTGGAAAGGGACGCGGAGCGCCCGGGCGACGCCCGGTGTGTGAGTGTGTAAGTACCGTTTCGACGAAGCCGAACGCTCCGCGTGGTCCGTTATCCGGTGAGCCCTCGACGCGCGGGGTCTTAACCCGCTTCCGAAGGAGGCCCCCGACGGGCGGGCCAGGGCGACGAACCCCGGTCCCGGACCGCACGGGCGATTTCAGCCCGCGCCTGCCGCGTCATCGGCCCGACATCCCACGTCGTTTCTGTGTTCCAGGGCCGACCGCCGCCAGAGGGATGCGGTTGCGGAGCTTCCCCCGCACCGACGAGCGCTACCCGCTCGACCACCCCTGACAGCCGTCACGATCGCCGGCCGGACGTCCCTTTCAAGCCGTCAGGTGGAGTCAGTATGGGCGCGTTTTGAGCGCGGGGGATTCAGGGGCGTGTAAAAGTGGGAAGTGGTTGATTTTGCTGGGGCCGATGTCGCGAACGCCGGGGATAGAGAGGCGCCAATCCCCGTCGTCGGCCGAAAAGTGAGCGTTCCCAATGTCCGCCATGGGTGGGATGCAGACTCAGGTATCAGTAGCTCGCATTCGCTCGACGGCTTCGGCGACCTGATAGAGCAGGTCAGCAAATTTGAGATCGAGATTATCGATTTCTCGAGCGGCTTGAACACCTAAGATAACGTCTTTCAGGCGTGACCTGTCTATTTCCATTCCGATCTGCAAAGCCACGAGGTATTCGAGTTGAGATATAATAGAGTTTATGACAAATAAACTTGGATGCGATGATTTGAATTTTTGCGCGGCCTTCAATGTCCTTTTGAAGAGCGAAAGTGGGTTTGGCGCGCCTAGGGGTGATTTCGTCAGCGTATATCGCTCGATCGACTCTTGGGCCTGGTTCCATAGGCGGCGCCCGAGTTCTGATGCCCTCTGAATGAGCTCGTGGAGGCGATCATTCTCGATTTGTAATGGCCGTCCGTTACGCATCAATACGACATCGTTAAGCGAGCCCATTCCACCCAGGTAGCCGAGGAACCTCTTAGCGCCGTACGCATCGCGCCTACCGACTTCCTCTGCGCATTGACCAATCCGGTCGGCCCATGGATCGCCGTCATTTCTCAGAAGGGTCTCGATCTGCCTCAGCAGTTCAACGAATGTCTTCAGATCTGGGTGCAGGTCCATGGTGACGCTTTAACACACGAAGACTAACCGCTCACCATAAGGTCCGCTCAGGGTCGGTCGCGGAAACTAGGCCTGCGCCGGCTACCGGACATTGGGCGCAAGGCCGGAGCGCGGACACGACAACGGTCAGTTCGGGGTCGCTGCCTCTTCCGCGAGCTGTCGCAGGCGGGCTTCGCAGAGTTCTTTTACGAGAGACTGGAGCAGCTCGATGCGCTCTTGAATCCAGGCCAGTTCCTCGGCGGTGACCTTGTAGTGGGGCGAGTAGCGGGCCTTCACATAGGCGGCGCGGAGCAACTCGAAACAGCGCTTGTGGAACTTGGTGTCGGTCGGCCAGAGCTCGGTTAGGCGCGGGTCGAGCGGCTCGGCGAGCCCGCGTAGGCGCACAAGGTTGTGGGACTTGGGCGCATAGAGCGAGATCACGAGAAGGAGCGTGTTGTACGCTTGTTCAGCAGCTTGGTGCAGGAGGAAGGCCGCGTACTTTAGCTGTCCATCACGAAGGCTGTATTCAGCAAGGCGACGTGCATAGGCGGCGCTCTCTATGCCTTCGTCGTAGTATTTGTGACTCTCTTTGAGGGCCTCCTCAAGCGACAACGGCGTCGCCTCCACAAGCGGATGCCCCGGCTCTTCGAACAGCGCCACCCCGTCACGCACGATGTCGGTGAAGAAGTACCGCCCGCGCGTCAGCTGCTCGTTCACGTCCTCGATGTCGTGAACAATGAAGTTGACCGGCGTCCGCAGCCGCTGGCCGGCCGAAAGCTCGTCCAGTAGGCGCTTTTCCGCGCCCTCCCAGAACTCCAGGGGATCGGCCAGCTTCTCGTGATCGACCACCACCAGCAGGTCGTAGTCCGAGAAGTACCGGCCGACCGGGTCCTCGACCCAGTCGCCTCGGGCGTATGATCCGAACAGGATGATCTTGAGGATCTTGCCTTCGCCCAGCCTGCCGGAACGCTTGGCGACCTCCTCGGCGAAGCCCGCTTTCAGGATCTCGACCACGAAGGCCAATTCGCGCTGCTTGCCGGCGGGCAGATGGTCGAGGGTGTTGGCCATGTCCGCTGTCTCGCCCGTCGCCCGGCGCATGGCAAGCGCCTCCTCGGCGCGGGCGGCGCGGTGATGCTCGGGCTTGGCCATGCGGACTCTCGGCGGCGGAACAAGACTGGAACGAATCCTACACGCTCAAGTTGGGGCGCGCCAGAGCGCGGCGGGCGCTCGGGCCGGTCGGTCGCGCGGATTCTTATGTCCAACTTGGGGCGTTAGCCGACATCGGAGCCCCAAGGTCGCCCTCAAGAACCCCTCTCTCTAAGAGAGAGGGGTTGGATCAGCGCCCCTAACCCTTCTTCTTTGTCATCCCGCCGGCCACCGGCTGGGTCGGTTTGTCGCGCTTGATGCCCGCCTTCTGGCCGGGCTTCATGAACTTCACCAGCACGCGCTGGCCGACCAGGAAGGGGGCGCTGTCGGCGCTGACCACGACCTCGACGACGCGTTCGTCGCTGCGCTGGCTGGGGTCGTCCGAGGCCAGCTTGCGGGCGCCGAACACGCGGGCGGTGCGCAGGACCTTGCCGACATAGGTCTTGTCGGGATCGCCTTCCGGCTGGATCTCGACTTCCTGGCCGGGGGTCACGTTGGGGATGTCGGCCTCGACGATCTCGGCGCGGACGATGCGCGGGGTGTTGGGCTCGAGGTCGAACATCGAGGTGACGTTCAGGGTCGAGGCGCCGGCGCCCGGATTGGCGTAGCGGCGGGCGATGCGACCGTCGGCCGGCGCGCGGATCACCGTCAGCTCCTGCTGGTACTTCGACTGGCTGAGTTGGGCGCCGGCGACCTGGATCGCGGCTGACTGGGCGCCGATATTGGCGTTGGCCTGCGAGATCGCGTCCTGAGCGGCGTCGAGCTTCTGGGCGGCGACGTAGTTCGAGGCGGCCAGGCCTTGCAGGCGCTTGTACTCACGCTGGGCCGTGCGCAGCTGCACCTGGTAGAGCGCCAGCTGGGCGCGGGCCGAGGCCAGGCTGGCCGTGGCCGTCTGGGCGGCCAGGCGCGGCTCGTCGTCTTCCTGCTTGGCCAGGGGCTGGCCGGCGACGACCTGGTCGCCTTCCTGAACATAGACGTCGCGGACGATGCCCTGGCGGCGCGCGGCCACCTGGATCACACCGCCCTCGACGTCGGCCTTGCCTTGGGCGATGGCCGCGTAGGGGGAGGGCTCCTCCTGGGCGGCGGCGGCTTCGAGCTTCTTCTTCTTCTCGGCCGCCTGGCCCTTCATGTAGAAGAAGCCGCCGCCGAGCAGCACGACGACGATGATGGCGATCCAGAAGGCGGGTCGGCGCAGAAACGCGGGCATTCTAAGGTTCCCCCAGGAAATCAGTGGCTGAGCGACGCGGGATTGGCGTCGGGCGTTCTACGCACGTCGTCCAGGATCCGGCCGTCTTCGATGTGGATGACGCGGTCGGCATAGGCCTCGAGCCGCGGGTCGTGGGTCACGCAGATCACCGCCGCGCCGCGCTCGGTGGCGGCCGCGCGCAGCAGCTTGATCACGATCTCGCCGCTCTTGCCGTCGAGGGCCGAGGTCGGTTCGTCCGCGAAGATCAGGTTCGGGTTCTTGGCCAGCGCGCGGGCGATGGCCACGCGCTGCTTCTCGCCGCCCGACAGTTCCGAGGGGCGCTGGTTGACGCGCGGGCCCAGGCCCACCGACTCCAGCGCCGCCTGGGCGCGGCGCGCGGCCTCGCCGGGGCCGACGTCCTGGTACTTCAGGACGGTCATCACCTGCTGCTTGGCGGTGAGGGCCGGGAACAGGTTGAAGCCCTGGAAGATGAAGCCGCAGTGGTCGAGGCGGAACTTGTCGATCTTGCCTTTCGGCAGGGCCCACAGGTCCTTGGCCTCCAGCGCCGAGACCTTGCCCTCGTCGGGCATCAAGAGGCCGGAGAGGGCGGCGACCAGGGTCGACTTGCCCGAGCCCGAGGGGCCCATCACCATGGTCACGTCGCCGTGCTTGGCGTCGAAGTCCACGCCCTTGAGCACCTCGATGAAGGTCCGGCCGGTCTTGAACCGCTTGACGATGCCCTTGGCGGTGAGCGCGCTCTGGCCGCGCTTGTGGCTGTGATCGTTGCTCATCGCAGCAGGTCCGCCGGCTGGCTGTTCTTGAGGATGCCCAGCGACAGGAAGCCGGAGAGCATGGCGATGATGATCAGGAACACGGCGACGATGATCACCAGCGTCGGCGGGAAGTACATCGGCACGCCGCCGGCCACGGCCAGCAGCGAGACCAGCCAGGTCAACAGGCCCGCGGCCAGCACGCCGACGCAACCGACCCAGAAGCTGAGCTCCATGACGATGTTGCGCAGGTCGCCCATCGACACGCCCAGGGCGCGCAGGGAGGCGAACTCCTTGATGTTGGCCATGATCGCGCCGCGCAGGGTCTGCCAGGTGATGGCCACGCCGATCAGCAGGCCCAGGAAGGCCGAGAAGCCCAGCATGATGCCGATGATCTGGTCGTCCAGCATGGCGCCGGAATTGGCGTCGGCCAGCTCCTGGCGGGTCCAGGCGCGGAACTTGCCGTCGGCCTTCTTGTTCAGCTGGGCCGCGACGATCTCGGCGCGCGCGGGATCCTGGATCTCGACCATCAGCGGGCCGACGCGCTGGCCGGTGTCGGCCTCGCCCAGCATCCGCAGGGTGTCGCGCGACATGACCAGCGTCGGCTGGATGATGTTGGGATAGCCGCGGGTGACGACGGCGATGTTGATGGTCTTGCCATTGTAGAGGGCCTTGTCGCCCTTCTTGACGCCCAGGCGCTTGAGGGCCGTCTCGTCCACCGCCACGGCGTAGGGGCGGCGCAGGGCCTCGATCATCGACTGGGTGTAGTCGGTGGGCACGGTCACGTAGCCGGGGATCGCGTCGATCACCGTGACGTTGACGAACTCGCTCTTGCGGGCCGAGCTGCCAGCGCCCTTGCCTTTGCCCTTGCCGGCCTTCTTGGCGCGGGCCTCTTCCTTGGCCTGCTGCTCGGGGCTCAGGATATTCTGGAAGCGGCCGCCGGAGCCGTCCAGCGGGGCCACCTGGGTGACTTCGGGATGGCTGTAGACCAGCGGGATCATGCGGCGCGGCAGGCCCGAGGGGCCGCCGAACAGCGCCTTGGCGCCAGGGCCCAGCACCATGACGTCGGCGCGGGCGCGGTCGATCTGGGCGGTGAAGCCCTTGCCGATGCCGACGAACATGCCGACCTGGGCCAGGACGAGAAGGCCCGAAAAAGCTAGAGCGACCACGGCCGCCATGTAACGACGCCACTCATAGAGAAGTGTGGCCAAGGCCAACGACATTCGAAACCATGCTCCCCCAAACCGATGGTTGCAGCAATGAACGGCGATCGTTGAGCGGCCAAGTTAAATCGGGGTAAGGCGGCGTTGCAGGCATGAAATATTAGACAGGTGCGCGGAAGGAGGCTGGCTAGTCCTCGGCGCCGGCGCTAAGCGGCGAACGGAGTGCAACGATCCACGGGCCCATGACGGTTCTTCGCACAGCGTCCGCTCAGTTCAGCGTGGTGGCCTTCGCCCTGGCCGCGACGGCGCCGGCGCGGGCGGACGAGGGGATGTGGACCTTCGACAACATCCCGGTCGAGGCGATCCGCCAGGCCTATGGCGTCTCTCTGGACCAGGCCTGGCTGGACGCCGCCCAGGCCGCGGCGGTGCGGCTGACCAACGGCTGCTCGGGGGGGATCGTCAGCCCCGAGGGCCTGGTCGCCACCAACGCCCACTGCCTCGCCGACTGCGCCCAGGCGCTGTCGGACGGCGGGAGCGACTACGTCCAGGACGGCTTCCTGACCGATGGGCGCGAGGACGAACGCAAGTGCGCCGGCCTGCAGGCCGAGGTGCTGCTGACCATCACCGACGTGACCGACCAGGTGCGGGCGGCGGCGGAGGGCAGGGTCGGCCGCGACTTCGTCCAGGCCCGCGAGGGCGCGCTGGCGCTGGCCGAACTGGCCGCCTGCGGCCAGGACCAGACCCTGCGCTGCCAGGCGATCGGCTTCTTCCGGGGCGGCCAGTACAAGGTCTACAAGTACCGGCGCTACGACGACGTGCGGCTGGTCTTCGCGCCGGAAAGGGCCTCGGCCGCGTTCGGCGGCGACCCCGACAACTACAACTTCCCCCGCTACGCGCTCGATGCGGCGTTCGTGCGGCTTTATGCCGACGGCCAGCCGGCCGCGACGCCGGGCTTTCTCGGCTTGCGGACCAGCGCCCCGGTCGAGGGCGAGCCGACTTTCGTGATCGGCAATCCCGGCGCGACCGACCGGCAACTGACGGTTTCCCAGCTGGAGACCCAGCGCGACCTCGTCCTGCCGATGCAGCAGCTGCAGCGGGCCGAGCTGCGCGGCCGCCTGCTCCAACTGCGGCAACAGGGCGAAGCCCGCGCCGCGACGCAGGGCCTGGCCTGGGTCGAGAACGGCTACAAGGCGGGGCTGGGCAAGCAGGCCGCGCTCAACGACAAGGCCTTCATGGCCGCCAAGCGCGCGGTCGAGGACGCCTTGCGCGCCAAGGTGGCCGCCGATCCGAAGCTGGCGGCGGAGACCGGCGCGGCCTGGGACCAGATCGCCGCCGCTCAAGCCCAGGCGGCCGAGCTCTATCCGGCCTGGCGGATGCTGGAGAGCGGGGCGGGCGGCGGTTCGGATCTCCACTATTATGCCCGCCTGCTGGTCCGGGCGGCGCGGGAGCGGACCAAGCCCAACGCCGCGCGGCTGCCGGAATACGCCAACACGCGCCTGCCGATGATCGCGCGCAAGCTGGCCGACCTGCCGCCGGTCGATCCGGTGCTGGAGCGGGTCTATCTGGAGCACTGGCTGCTCAAGACCCGCGAGGTCCTGACCGTCGACGCGCCGCAGGTCCGGGCCCTGCTGGGCCAGGAAAGCCCCGAGGCCATCGCCGAACGCCTGGCCGAAAGCCGGCTCGGCGATCCCGAGGTGCGCGACGCCCTGTGGAAGGGCGGACTGGACGCGGTCGAGGCTTCGGACGACCCGCTGATCCAGTTCGTCCGCCGCGTCGATCCGCTGGCGCGCGCGGCCCGCACCGCCTACGAGGCCGAGGTCGCGGGGCCCGTAGACAAGGCCGCGGAGAAGATCGCCCGGGTCCGGTTCGCCGTGCTGGGCGAGGCGGTCTATCCGGACGCCACGTTCTCGCTGCGCCTGTCCTACGGCCAGGTCGCGGGCTGGCGCGAGCAGGGGCGGGCGGTTCCGGCCGTCACCACCTTCGCCGGCTTCTACGACCGCGTCACCGGCGCCGAACCGTTCGCCGCCGCCCCGCGCTGGCTGGGCGCCAAGGACGACCTGAAGCTCGACACGGTGTTCGATTTCGTCAGCACCAACGACATCATCGGCGGCAATTCCGGCTCGCCGGTCCTGGACGCCAAGGGGCGGCTGGTCGGCATGGCCTTCGACGGCAACATCCATTCGCTGGGCGGCGCGTATGGCTACGATGGAACCCGGAACCGGACAGTGTCGGTGTCGTCGGCGGCCATCCTCGAGGCGCTGCGCAAGGTCTACGACCGCACGGCCCTGGTCCGCGAACTAACTGGCCGGTAGCGCGCGCTCCGCGCGAGCTGGAGGGGCGTGTTTCGCGGCGGCCGTGCAGCGTTAACCTTGCCCGCGAAATGCCTCATTTCTTAACCGCAACATGCTGAAAACTGGAATGTTTTTCGCGTGATCCCTCGGGCGTCGACGCTCGGCGCGATGGAAGGGGCTCGCCCACGCAGGCGACCTCCCAACAGAGGGTGAGCACTATGACCATAACCAGCGCTGGCTCATCGACGAGTCTGGCCCAGCTTCGCCAACTGCAGCAGTCGGCCTTCAAGACGGCGGACGCCGACGGCGATGGGCAGCTTTCGCTGACCGAATTCCAGTCCATCGGGCAAAATGTGCAGGGGGCGGAAGGCCAACAGGGCCCGCCGCCGATGCGCGGGGGCGGCGGACCGGGCGAACATTTCAGCGGCGACACACTGTCGTCGCTGCTCTCGACCCAGTCGGTCGACGACCTGACCAGCGCGCTGATGAAGGCCGGCGACGCCGACGACGATGGCAAGATGAGCGCCAGCGAGCTCTCCTCGGCCCTGGCCGCCAACGCCCCTGAGGGCGCGAAGGGGCAGGGGATCGAGGATAAGATGGCGTCGGACATCATGTCGGCCCTGGACACCGATGGCGACGGCGGGCTGTCGTCGTCCGAGATCTCGTCGGCGATCACCACGGCCGCCGCGAACCAGTCGTCCGCCCAGGCGACGCGCGGCGCGCACGGCCACCACCACGGTCCGCCCCCCTCCGGCGGCGCGGAGGGTGCGTCGGCTTCGAGCGGCGTGTTCGAGAGCCTGGACACCAACCAGGACGGCACAGTCTCGGCCGAGGAACTGGCCGCCGCCAACAGCAGCGACAGCACGAGCGGAACCAGCGCCGCCTCCGACCTGATCAAGACCGCCGACCAGGACGGCGACGGCGCGCTGAGCGGCGGCGAGTTCGCGGCCTTGCTCGACCAGGGCAAGTTGACCGGGACCGATGCGTCCTCGACCCTGGCCAGCCTGATGTCGGGCTCCACGGCCGCCGCCGACCTGATGCAGAAGCTGCTGGCTCAGCTGGACAAGGCGATGACGACCTCGTCCTCGACCAGCACGGCGGCGAGCGGCGGGACGAACGTTACGGCTTAAACCTACATCGTCATCCCGTGCATAAGGCGCGGGATGACGGCGATCGTTGGTAAGAGGTCTCTGACTTAGGCAATCGACGCCTTCCTCAACCATTCCTTACGCAAGCCGCTTGCGTGCGACGGCTGACTTGGTGTCATTCTTCGCCCCTTGATCGGCGTCGCGGGGGCGTCGCCTCTTTGTAAGGTTGTCGTCTTGATGTTCCGTCCCGAGAACGTTCAGGCCCTGGCGGGTCTGGCGCTCACTTTGGGCCTCTGCTGGCTCGTTTCCGAGAATCGCAAGCGATTCCCGTGGGTTCTGGCGATCGCCGCCCTTGTCGTGCAGGTGCTTTTGGTGGTGGTGCTGTTCGGCCTGCCCCAGGCGCGCCAACTGCTGCAGGGCGTCAACGGGGCCGTCGAGGGGCTGGCCAGTTCGACTCAGGCCGGCACCGCCTTCGTGTTCGGCTTCCTGGCCGGCGGCGACCAGCCGTATCCGGTCAGCAATCCGGGCGCGGGCTTCATCTTCGCCTTCCGTGTCATGCCGGTGATCCTGGTGGTCTGCGCCCTGTCGGCGCTGCTGTGGCACTGGAAGATCCTGAAGTGGCTGGCTCAGGGCTTCGGCTTCCTCTTCCAGAAGACGCTGGGCCTGCGCGGCCCGCCGGCCCTGGCCACCGCCGCGACCATCTTCATGGGCCAGATCGAAGGCCCGATCTTTATCCGCGCCTATCTCGACAAGCTGTCGCGCTCTGAGCTCTTCATGCTGATCACGGTCGGCATGGCCTGCGTCTCGGGCTCGACCATGGTCGCCTACGCCACCATCCTGGCCGGCGTGCTGCCCAACGCCGCCGCCCACGTGCTGACCGCCTCGATCATTTCGGCCCCGGCCGGCGTGCTGCTGGCCCGCATCATCGTGCCGTCCGACCCGATGGAGAAGGGCGGCGACCTGGATCTTTCGGTCGAGGACAAGACCTACGGCTCCTCGATCGACGCGGTGATGAAGGGCACCACCGACGGCCTGCAGATCGCGCTGAACGTCGGCGCGACCCTGATCGTCTTCGTGGCCCTGGCCACCATGGTCGACAAGATCCTGGGCGCCATGCCGCCGATCGGCGGCCAGCCGCTGAGCATCGCGCGCGGGCTGGGCGTGGTCTTCTCGCCCCTGGCCTGGTCGATGGGCGTGCCCTGGAAGGAAGCCGGCACGGCCGGCGGCCTGCTGGGCGTCAAGCTGATCCTCACCGAGTTCACCGCCTTCATCCAGATGGCCAAGATCGGCGTCACCACGCTGGACGAGCGCACCCGCATGATCATGACCTACGCCCTGTGCGGTTTCGCCAATATCGGCTCGGTCGGCATGAACGTGGCCGGCTTCTCGGTGCTGGTGCCGCAACGCCGCGCCGAGGTGCTGAGCCTGGTCTGGAAGGCCATGATGGCCGGCTTCCTGGCCACCTGCCTGACCGGCTCGCTCATCGGCCTGATGCCCCGGGCGCTGTTCGGGCTGTAAATCACGCGCTTCCGTTCCGTCGCGGAATGAGATCATCCTCCTGGTCAAAAGCCGGGAGGATTTTCTTTTGAAGCTCTACGACAGCCGTCGCGCGCCGAATCCTCGGCGGGTCCGCTGGTTCATGGCGGAGAAGGGGATCGAGGACGTCGAGATCGTCGACATCGACATCTTCGGCGGCCAGCATCGCCAGCCCGACTATCTGGCCAAGGCCGGCCTGCCTAACGTGCCGGCGCTGGAGATCGATGAGGCGACCACCATCACCGAGTCGGTGGCGATCTGCCGCTACCTGGAAAGCGTCTATCCCGAGCCGAACCTGTTCGGTCGCGACCCGCTGGAGACGGCGGTGATCGAGATGTGGACCCGGCGGGCCGAGATGCTGCTGTCGACGCCGCTGATGATGGCCGTGCGCCACGGTCATCCGGCCCTGGCCGCGATCGAGACTCAGGTGCCCGAGATCGCCGAGACCAACCGCAAGGCCGCCGAGCGGGCGCTAAAGGTCTTCGACCGCCGCCTGGCCGACAGCGCGTTCATCGCCGCCGACCGCCTGACCATCGCCGACATCCTCGCGGTCACGGGCATCGACTTCGCCCGCATGGTCCGCTTCCGGCCCGACGCGGAGCTGGTCCACGTGAACCGCTGGCTGAAGGCGATGATGGAGCGGCCTGCAGCGAAGGCGGGGGTTTAGCGGGCAGGTCTAGTGCGGCCGTCCTCGCCCTTCGACGGGCTCAGGGTGAGGACGACTGTTGAGACGGTTCAGTAGAAAACCTCATCCTGAGCTTGTCGAAGGACGAGGTTTTCGGCTCCGCCTAGCGCGCCCTGATCTTCTTCACCACGCCCGAGAAGTTCAGCATCGGTCCGGTCCCGGTCGAGATCAGGCCGCGGATGAACAGCAGCGAGCCGCCGGCCTTGATCACCTCGCCCCCGCCGGTGATCAGGTCGCCGGGGCGGGCGGGGCCGATGAATTCGCCGTTCAGGCTGACCGTCACCGCGCGGCTGTCGGCCAGTTCCTTCCAGGCGATGGCGAACAGGGAGAAGTCGGCGAAGGTCATCATGCAGCCGCCGTGCATGAAGCCGCCGCCGTTCATGTGCTTGGTCTCGGCGCGGAAGCCGGTGGTGACGCGGCCGTTGTCGTCTTCGCGGAAGTAGAAGGGGCCAGACTGGTCCTCGAACGGGTCCTGACCCGACCAGGTTCGCCAGCCGGCCCAGTCGCCCGCCTCGACCAGGCGCGGGCCGCTCGAGATTTCGTTTCCGCCGTCCATGACGCATCCCCTCCGCGTGTTCTTATCGTTGTTCAGTTAGAAGGGCGCGTCGCTGGGCGCAAGCGGCCAAGTCCTGTCCACGCTCTCGCCTCTGCTGACAATCCATGGCAAGGGAGCGCTCATGACCTCCCCGATCCAAGACACCATCCTGTCCCAGCTGGCGGCGCTGCCCGAGGGCAAGTCGATCGACCCGATGAACGTCGCCAAGGCCATCCAGCCCGAGCGCTGGCAGCAGCTGCTGGGCCACGTGCGCACCAACGCCATCGAACTGGCCCGCGAGGGCAAGGTCGTGATCCTGCGCCACAACAAGCCGGTCAATCCGGAGAAATTCCGCGGCGTCTACCGCATCCGCACGCGGCTTGAGGGCGACCCGACCAGCTTCGAGGATACCGTCCCGGACGATATCGAGGGCGACGAAGACTAGTCACGCTTGGCATCCGGAGGCGCACGCCTAAATCCTCGCTGATGCCGCTCGACGAGATCCTCTCCGACATCGCCGCCTGCCGGGCGTGCGCACCTTACCTGCCGCATGTTCCCCGGCCGGTGACGCGGGTGCGCGAGGAGACCCGCATCCTGATCGCCGGCCAGGCGCCGGGGCGGCTGGTCCACGAGACCGGCCTGCCGTTCAATGATCCGTCCGGCAACCGCCTGCGCCAGTGGATGGGGATCGACCGCGAGACTTTCTACGGCCGGCCCGAGATCGGCGTGGCCGCCATGGCCTTCTGCTTTCCGGGGACCAATCCCAAGGGCGGCGACTATCCGCCGCCGGCGCGCTGCGCGACGATGTGGCGGCCTCGGTTGCTGGCGGGGTTGCCGAACGTCGAGCTGACCCTGCTGGTCGGCAGCTATGCCCAGAACTGGGCGCTGCCGGGCCGGACCAGCAAGACCATGACCGAAACCATCGCCCGCTGGCGGGAGTTCGGACCCAACCTGTTGCCGATGCCGCATCCGTCCTGGCGCAATACCGCCTGGCTGAAGCGCAATCCCTGGTTCGAGGCGGATGTCGTGCCTTTCCTTCGCCAACGCGTCGCGGACATTCTGGGACGATGAACCGCCGCGCCTTGATCCTGACCGCGTCCGCCGCCGTGCTGAGCGCCTGCGCGCCGTTGAAGCAGCGGCCCGAGCTTGCGGCGTTGGGCTTTCGTGGCCCCCGGTTCACGGAGGACGGCTTCGTCAGCTTCGACGGTTCGAGGCTGGGCCTGATGCGCTGGCTGCCCGCCACGGAGCCGGAATGGGTCGTGGTCGGTCTGCACGGCATGAACGACTATTCGAACGCCTTTCACCTGGCGGCCGGCTGGTGGGCGGGGAGGGGGATCGCGACCTACGCCCTGGACGTCCGGGGCTTTGGCCGTTCGCCCGAGCGCGGCGTCTGGGCGCCGACCGAACTGGTGCTGGACGATGTTCGGGCGCTGATCACGGCGGTGCGCGAGCGTCATCCGAACGCCAGGCTCGCCCTGGCCGGCGTCAGCATGGGCGGCGCGCTGGCGATCAGCGCCATGGCTTCCGACAATCCGCCGCCGGTCGACAAGCTGATGCTGTTCGCCCCCGCCGTCTGGGGCTGGTCGAACCAGCCGCTGCCCAACCGAATGAGCCTGTGGGTCAGCGCCCATGTGCTGGGCCAGTGGGTGGTCAAGCCGCCGGACTGGCTGGTCCGCAACGTCATGGCCTCGGACAATATCGACGAGCTGCGTCGCATGGGTCGCGACCCGCTGATGATCTGGGGCGCGCGGTCCGACACCATCTACGGCCTGGTCGGGCTGATGGAGCGGGCCTGGAAGTCGACGGGTGACATCCATGTCCCGGTCGCGTGGTTCTACGGCGCCAACGACCACATCATCCCGCGCGAGCCGACGGTCGAGGCCGTGGGGCGCCTGAAGCCGGGCGCGCGGACAGCCTACTACGCCAAGGGCTATCACCTGCTGCTGGTCGACCGGCAGGCCGCCAAGGTCTGGGGCGACGCCGAGGCCTTCCTGCGCGACGCGCCAGGGCCCTGGCCGCCTTCTGGCGCGCCAGCCATTCCGTCGAGCGTCGCGGCGATGACAGCGTTGGATCCGCCCAAACCCGCCAAACGCAAGGGGACGCGACGTCAGTCTTCGGGCTTGTGAGGCGTCGCCAGGGGGCGTAAAGCCGCCACGTTCATTCTGGCATAGGCGAGACAGACGGCATGACCTTGTTCGATTCCCCCGATTTCGAGGGACACGAAGGCGTCCACGCTTTCTTCGATGAAAAAACTGGTCTGAAGTCGATTATCGCGATCCACTCGACCGCGCGCGGCCCGGCCGCCGGCGGTTGCCGCATGTGGGACTATTCCAGCGCCGACGCCGCCGTGACCGACGCCCTGCGCCTGTCGCGCGGCATGTCGTACAAGAACGCCATGGCCGAGCTCGACCTGGGCGGCGGCAAGGCCGTGATCATCGGCGACAGCCGCAGCCAGAAGACGCCGGAACTATTCGAGGCCTTCGGCCGCGCGGTCGATAGCCTGAATGGTCAGTACTGGACAGCTGAGGACGTCGGCGTCTCGCCGGCCGACCTGGAAAGCACCCGCAAGACCACCCGCTTCGTCGCCGGCCTGGAAGGCCACGCGGCCGCCTCGGGCGATCCGTCGCCGGTCACCGCCGAGGGCGTGTTCCGGGGCGTGCGGCTGTGCGTCGAGCGCGCCCTGAACCGTGACCTCATGGGCGTCCACGTCGCCATCCAGGGCGTTGGCCATGTCGGCGGCTATCTGGCCGAGAAGCTGCACGCCGCCGGCGCGGTCCTGACCATCGCCGACGTCAACCAGACCGCCCTGAACGCGGTCGCCGCCAAGACCGGCGCGACGATCGTCTCGACCGACGCCATCTTCGACGTCGAGGCCGACGTCTTCGCCCCCTGCGCCTTGGGCGGCGCGATCTCGGCGGCGACCTTGCCCCGGCTGAAGGCCAGGATCATCGCCGGCGCGGCCAACAACCAGCTGGCCGACGCCATGATCGGCCAGGCCGTGTTCGATCGTGGCGTCCTCTACGCCCCCGACTATGTCATCAACGGCGGCGGCATCATCAACGTGGCAGCCGAAATCCGGGCCCTGGAAGCCGGCGGCGCCTTCGACGGTGACTGGGTGGCGGCCAAGCTGGACCGCCTGGCCCAAACCCTGGCCGAGGTCATCGACCAGTCGATCGCCGAGAAACGTCCGGCCAATCTGGTCGCCGACGAGATCGCCCGCGCCCGCATTGCGGCGGCGCGGGCCTAAAACCGGCCTCGGGCGTTCTTCCTGGTGGCCCCATGGAGAACGTAATGTCGCACATCGACGACCTGAAAACGCAGATGGAAGAGGCTATCGCCGCTCAGGACTTCGAGACGGCGGCCAAGTTGCGCGACGAGATCGGCGCCATCCAGCACAGCGCGCTGGTGCGCGGCGTCGAGGATGCGCAGCAAGCATCCTATTTCCAGCGCCAGGTTCCCGGCCGCATGGGCCTGGGGACGGACCAGCCGGTCCCGAAGACCCCCGAGGGCTGGGTTCCGCCGAAGAAGCCGGACCCGATGACCGCCAACCACTCCCGGGGAGGCCGCCGGACCAAGTCCTAGGCCGGCCGGTTCCGGCCGCTGATCGCCGCGCCGGCGTCCTTGTCCAGCGACAGGTAGACGGGCAGGGCCAGCAGGGTCACCAGGCCGATCGCTACGAACGGAAAGGTGAAGCGGTCCGGCGTCAGGGCCCCGTCGGCGCCGCGCGCCAGGTGCAGCATCATGCCGCCGAAGCTGACCCCCAGGGCCAGGCCGACCTGCTGGGTTACGGCCGACAGGGTCGAGGCCGCCGCCGTCGAGGTTTCCGGCACGTCGGCATAGGCGATGGTGTTGGCGGCGATGAACTGGTTCGAGCGGCAGAACCCGCCCAGGGTCAGGGCCGCGATCATCAGCGCCATGGGCGTGGCCGGACCGAAGAAGCCGGGGGTGGCGGTGAACAGCGCCGTCAGGCTGACGAACACCGCCAGTGAGGTGCGGAAGCCGAAGCGCTTGAGCCCCGCCGCCGCGAACGGGCGGGCGGCCAGCACGCCGACGCCGGTGGCCAGGGTGACGAAGCTGGCCTTCAGCGGGCTCCAGCCCAGCGCCACCTGCAGCAGCAGGGGCATCAGGAACGGGCTGGCCCCGATGCCCAACCGCACCAGCGTGCCGCCGACCAGGCTGGCGCGGAAGGTCGGGTAGCGCAGCAGGGTGAGGTCCAGGATCGGTCGGCCGGTCCGCCTGGCGACGCGCAGGTAGACAAAGCCGCAGCCGACGGACAGCGCCAGCAGCGTGACCTGCGCCCAGGGCGGCAGCAGGCTGACGCCCGCCGTCTCGGCCACGATCACCAGGCCGCTGACCGCCAGGGCCGACAGGACAAAGCCGGCGGTGTCGAAGCGGCCCAGATCACGCTTGGGCTCGCTCTTGGGCACGAAGCGCATGACGGCGATCACGCCCAGCAGGCCGACCGGCAGGTTGATGTAGAAGATCCACGGCCAGGCGGCGACGCTGAGCACCAGGCCGGCGATCGGCGGGCCGATCAGCGGTCCAACGAGCGCGGGCATGGTGAACCAGCCCATGGCGGTCAGCAGCTTGTCCTTGGGCGTGGCGCTGACCACGATCAGCCGCGCCACGGGCGTCATCATCGCCCCGCCTATCCCCTGAACGATCCGGGAGGCGACCAGGGCTTCCAGGCTGCGCGACTGGCCGCACAGGGCCGAGCCCAGCAGGAAGACGGTCATGGCCGAGAGGAACACCCGCCGCGCGCCAAACCGTTCCGCCGCCCAGCCGCTGGCCGGTGTGAACACCGCCAGCGCCAGAATGTAGGAGGTCAGGGCCAGCTTCAGGTGGATCGGATCGACCGCGAAGGCCCGCGACAGGGTCGGCAGGGCAGTCGACAGGGCCGTGGAGTCGATGAACTCCATCAGCAGCGCGCTAGCCACGGCGATGGAGATCAGGCGCGTCGCGAGTGGCGAGGATGCGGGAGGCTGATCGGACACGAGGGCGCTTTACGCCCCTAGACGGAGAGGGTCCAGACGCGCGTGCGTTACATCCTTGCGGAACCGAAACAGGCGGCTAACGGCCGCGCACCGAGATGCTGACGCCGACGACCGTGTCCTTGTCGGAATAGTCGATCGAATTGAGCTTGCGGCGCGTGGCGCTCAGCGAGATGAGGCTGTTGCCCTTGCGATAGCCCAGGCCGATCTGGCGGCTGCCGAACCGGGCCATCTTTTCCTCGCTGTAGCCGGCATTGCGCCAGCCGCCGAAGGTGTCGCGGATCAGGTTCAGACCATAGGCCTTGCCCGAACTGGCGGCGTACAGCATCCAGCGGCCGCGGCGCAGGTCCTCGGCCGAGGCGCTGGCTTTGGACATCAGGTTCGAGGCGTTCAGCGTCAGGCGCTTCACCGCGCCCGACTGCAGGCCCATGGGCGTGAAGGCCAGCGGCTGGTCGTCGACCTGCATCCGCAGAATCTTGCCGGCCGGGCGGCGATGCTCGACACGCGTGAGGGCCAGCACCGGACGGTGCGGGGCGGCTGAGGTCTCGGCCAAAATTCGCGCGGCCGGACGCGCGGCGGCGGGAGGGGAAGGGGGCGTTGTCCGCGCGTCGGCGACGGCCACGGCGGGCGCTGCGCTGGCCAGGCTGACGTCTTGCGGCCCACCGGCCAGGGCCATCGTCGCCACGGCGGGAACGGCGTGGGTTTCGGCGGCGATCGCCACTGGTGCGGCGACACGCGAACGCTCGCCGCCGTAGCGGGCCGTCGCGATCGGCGCCTCGGGATCGTCCGCCGGGGCGCGGACTTCAGGTCCGCCGGCCTCGGGTCCGCCCGCCAGGGTCAGGGTCTGGTTGAATTCCTCAGGGGCGCGAGTCGACAGGGCGGTCGCGGCGCTTACCACCGCCAGACCAGCCGTCGCCAACAGACATCCGAGCGCGACGCGCCGCATGCTCGTGGTGCTCCCCCATTCCCCTCGCCCCAAAAATTAACGGCGCCGCGGGTGTCTGTACAGGTCGCTCGCGTGACAGGGGTGGCGGAAGGCGCTCGTCTTCACGCTTATTTACAATTCAGTGGCCCGGTCTGGGTTCGAAGGTCCGTCGTTCCTTCACCTTCAGGCACTCCTGGTCGGGCTTCTGGCCATGCTGGGCCTTCGGCTCCGATTTCGGGAAGCTGACGTTCCGCATGGGGTCTTGGTTCTGGAAGCCGCTGGTCATGGCTTTTCCTCCCGTACGCACACTCATTATATCACGCTGCATGGTCGATTGGATCGATGAGGCGCACCTCCACGGAGACGTGAAGACGCGACGAACCCGGATCGCCGATGATCGCCCCGGACACCGGTAGCGCTTGAGTGGGCGTTCGGGTGGCGGCGACGCGGATCAAGTCCGGCGACTCGGCCAGGCCATTGGTCGGGTCGAATTCCAGCCAGCCCAGGTCGGGCAGGAAGACCTCGCACCAGGCGTGGGTGGCGCCGGCGCCGCGGATCATCGTCCCGGGCGAATGGATGTAGCCGGTGGCGAACAGGGCTGCGTAGCCCAGGCGGCGCAGGCCCTCGACCATCAGCCAGGCCAGGTCGCGGCAGGCGCCGCTGCGCTTCCGCAGGGTCTCGACCGGGGTCTGCACGCCTTCTTCCATGCGGGTGCGATATTCGAACTGGCTGTGGATCAGCTCGTTGATGCGCAGCAGGAAGGCCAGGGCCGGCTCGTCGCGATGGGCTCGGATGTCGCGCAGCCAGCGCAGCAGCACCGCGTCCGGGTCGTCGGTGACCGGGGCGATGAACGGCTCCAGGGTCGTCCGATCCTCGCGGGAATAGACGATCGGGGTCAGGGTGTCGGGGTTCTCGATCCGCTGCGGGACCAGGGGGGCGGGGTAGCGGTCGATGACCAGCTCGCTGGCCACCCGCATGGCGTCGGCCTGGCTCGCCGGCTCGAAGATGCAGACGCAGTTGCCGTTGGCGTCATAGCTCCAGCGTGTCGCGCCAGGCGGAAACAGGCGCAGCGAGGCCTCGACGATGCGCAGGGCGTGGCTGTCGCGCGGGCGCAGCATCAGCCGTTGCGGCCCGAACCGCACCGGCCGCTCATAGTAGTATCGGGTCTCGTGAAGGATCCGCAGCCGTCCCATGCCGGAGCGACAACGCGCCGGCCGGGAGGAGGTTCCAGCTACTCGCTAAGCGAGAAAGCCGGCCTCGGCGAAGGCCAGCATCCGGCTCAGCAGCGCCACGACGTCGGACTCGCTGGTCTGGCCTTCCGACAGCACGTTCAGGCGGTCGAACTCGGCGAAGCGGTTGTTGTGCAGCATCCCCAGGGTGAAGTGCAGCCGCCAGTAGACCTCTTCCGGCGACAGATCCGGGCGGGCGCGCAGCAGGGCGTCGGAGAAGCGGCGCAGGTGCGAGACGTCGGTTTTCAGCACGGCGCGGATCTCGTCGGTGCCTTCGCTGCGGGCGCGGATCAGGAACTGCAGCGAGATGCGGCGCTCGTGGTCCGGGGCCAGCCAGCGCAGGGGCGGGGTCAGCAGGGCGGCCAGGATCTCGCGCAGCGGCGGGGCGCCGTCGTTGCGGTCGTTGGCCTCGTGCAGCATCTTGGCCCGCTCGCGATTGAGCTCGGCCGTGCGGCGCCGGAAGATCTCGAACAGCAGGGCGTCCTTGGACCCGAAGTGATAGTTCACCGAGGCTAGGTTCACGCCGGCGGCGGCGGTGATGTC
>Ga0255334_1000060_pt1 | contig 134596 bp, 130 predicted proteins | sample EtOH5_35cm_T3_12_FD_202080 | JGI IMG/M metagenome (GOLD analysis project Ga0255334, IMG submission 202080) | Sandy soil microbial communities from University of British Columbia, Vancouver, Canada - EtOH5_35cm_T3_129 | ecosystem: Engineered > Artificial ecosystem > Sand microcosm >...
AGACCTACATCAAGGATCTGGTGGCCGACGAGTCGGGCAACCGCTTCCAGGTCGCGCTGGAAGGCAACCACCTGACCCAGCTGACGCCGTCCGACTTCATCTTCGCCCAGTCCGCCCACGAGCCGGCCGCCGCGGCGCCGGCGGAAGGCGGCGGCGAGGTGGCCACGGTGCCGGTGGAGATGCTGGGCGACATCGGCCAGTTGCAGCACGAGGCCGTTTCCTGAGTCGGGGCGCCAGGGCAGGGAAGGCCATGGCAATCAATCACTAGCCCTTGCGCTCTGATCGCGCCGCGGAGCGACCGCGCGATCGGAGCCGTCATGCAGTTCATGCCGTCTCGCTCCCGAGGCCTGTCTTCCTCCTGCAGAGGCCTTTCGCATAGCCGGTCGGCATCTCGTCTGTACCGTTCACCCTGGAGCCGAGGCGAAAACGGCGAGCTGGTGTCGTGCCAGCGGTCGTCGGTGGCCCGCAAGCGCAGTCGCGGCCCTTGCGCCTCATCGAGCATTTTCCTGCGGCCCCGATGCGGGGCGCACACTCAAACGGATGCGGAACATGGTCTTCAACGTCTCAGATTACGGAGCAAAGGGCGATGGCGTCACCGACGACCGGGAGGCCATCCAGGCGGCGATCGACGCCGCGTACGAAGCCGGCGGCGGCACCGTCTACCTGCCGACGGGCGAATATCGGGTCAGCGGCGTCGAGGAGGCTTCCGACGGCTGCCTGATGCTAAAGGACAACGTCTACCTGCAGGGCGCCGGGATGGGCGAGACCGTCATCAAGCTGGTGGACGGCTGGGACCAGAAGGTCACCGGCGTCGTCCGCTCGGCCTACGGCGAGGAAACCTCCAACTTCGGCATGAGCGACCTGACCCTGGACGGCAACCGCGACAACATCCCCGAGGGGGTCAAGGTCGACGGCTGGTTCAACGGCGTGGCGCCCGGGAAGGACGGCGCCGACAGCAACGTCACCCTGGAGCGGGTGGAAATCCGCGAGATGTCCGGCTACGGCTTCGATCCGCACGAGCAGACCGTCAACCTGACCATCCGCGATAGCGTCGCCCACGACAACGGCCTGGACGGCTTCGTCGCCGACTACCAGATCGACGGCCTCTTCGAGAACAACGTCGCCTACAACAACGACCGCCACGGCTTCAACGTGGTCACCAGCACCCACGACTTCGTCCTGCGCGACAACGAGGCCTACGACAACGGCGGCAACGGCGTGGTGGTGCAGCGCGGTTCGGAGAACCTGCCGTCGCCCGACGGCATCCTCATCGACGGCGGCTCCTACCACGACAACGGCCTGGAAGGCGTGCTGGTGAAGATGAGCGACCACGTCACCCTGCAGAACGCCGAGGTGTACGACAACGGCCGCACCGGGGTGCGCGTCTTCGGAGGCGAGGGCACGCAGATCCTCGACAACCAGATCCACGACAACGCCCAGGACGGCTCCTTTCCCGAGATCGCCCTGGAGGCCTTCGACGACAGCCGGGGCGTGTCCGGCCAGGTCTACCAGACCAGCGACACCCTGATCGAGGGCAACACCATCGCCGGTTCGGCCAACTCGACCTTCGGCATCGAGGAACGGGGCTCCTACACCGACGCCACCACGGTGAGCGGCAACAGCATCAGCGGGGTGGCGAACGATCCGGTGAAGCTGGTCGGCGAGAATTCGACCAGCGACTCGACCGGTACGGGCGGAACGGACGAGCCGCAGGTGGTCATGGGAACCGACGGCAACGACCACCTGGTCGGCGGCCGCGCCGACGACACCCTGCACGGCGGCGCCGGTCGCGACACCCTGAGCGGCGGTGGCGGCGACGACATCTTCCGCTTCGACGACCGGCAGGACAGCTTCCGCAGCTACGAACGGGGAGGGGAGAACAGCACCGATCTGATCCTCGACTTCGCCAAGGGCGACCGTATCGACGTTTCCGCGCTCGGCTACACCGGCCTCGGCGATGGCCACGACGGCACTCTGGCTCTGGCGCTGAACGCCGATGGCAGCCGCACCTATATCAAGGATCGCGACGCCGACGATGCCGGCCACCGCTTCGAGATCGCCCTGCAGGGCGACCACGTCGGCCAGCTCTCGGCCGACGACTTCATCTTCGCCGGATCCTCGCCGACGGACTCCGGCGTGGCAGCGGCCGCGGCAACGGACCCGGGCGGCGACGCGACCGCCGTGCCGGCGCAGATGCTCGGCGTATCCGACCAGCCGCCCGATACCCTCGCCTGAGGGCCGGGCCCGCCGCCGGCGACCGCTCCGGTCGTCGGGGCGGTTTTCCCTGCCCGGACCGGCGAGCTAAGAGTTAATCCATCGGGGCATGAAGGATATTCCAGGGAAATGCCCCGTGGACGAGGCAAGGGGGATAGCCGATGGTACCGAATCAGAAGGACCCCAATTACATCTCGGCCCTGCTGGCCGACTGGGGTCCCATCCACGAGAGCAAGGACAGCGACGGGCGCTGGCTGATCAGCTACAACTTCATGAGCGCCGCCGAGAGCGGTCCCGAGCAGGCGCAATCCGGCTTCCAGGCGCTGTCCGAGGACCAGCGCGCCGCCGTGCGCCAGGCCCTGGACACCATCGGCGCCTACATCAACGTGCATTTCGTCGAGGTCGCTGAGAACGGCGATCTCAGCTATGGCAGGACCGAGATGCCGGACGGCGTGGGGGCCTACAGCTACCCGACGCTCGGCGACATCTACTTCGACCGCGAGCAGAGCGACTGGTCGCCCGGCAGCTGGCAGTACCAGACCATCCTCCACGAGACCGGCCACATCCTCGGCCTGGAGCACCCGGGCGATTACAACGGCGCCGACGGCAAGCTGGTGGACAACCATTTCAGCGACCCCGAGGCGGTCGGCAACACGGCCTATACCCTGATGTCCTACCAGGACTACGGTACCCACTACGCCGTGACACCCATGCTCTACGACGTGGCGGCATTGCAGCAGCTCTATGGTGCGGCGTCGACCGGCGCGGGCGACGACAGCTACCGGCTGGCGATCGGCGATTCCGGCCCGGCGGGGCGTTTCACCCTGTACGACAGCGGCGGCACTGACACCCTGGTCGCCGATTCGCGGCGGCCGCAGCTGATCGATCTCGGCGATGGGCATTTTTCCCGCAATCTGGACGACGGCGAGTACGCCTTCAGCATCGCCTACGGCACGACGATCGAGAACGCCACCGGCAGCCCCTTCGACGACCAGCTGATCGGCAACGGGCTGGGCAACCTGCTCGACGGCGGCGGCGGCAGCGACATCCTGAGCGGCGGCGGCGGCGCCGACATCTTCCGCTTCAGCCAGTACCAGGACAGCTTCCGCAACGAGGGCAGCAATCAGAACCATGTCGATACCATCCAGGACTTCACCTCGGACGATCGCATCGACGTTTCCGCCCTCGGCTTCATCGGACTGGGTTCGGGCTACGATCACACCCTGAGCGTGGTGCCGAGCGGCGACGGCAGCCAGACCTATCTGCGGGATCTCGCCGGCGACGCTTCGGGCAACCGTTTCGAGGTGGCGTTGCAGGGCGACCATCAGCAGCTCGCCGCGGACGACTTCATCTTCGCCCCGGCGCCCAGCGCCGTGGCCGCCGAGGCCCCCGGCGTGGAGCTCGGCCTGCTGGGCGTGGCCGATCAGCCTGCCGACATGCTCGCCTGAAGGGCAAGCGCCGGGCGCCGTGAGGCCCCGGCCGTCACCGTGGCCCGCCCCCTGCCGACCGCTCCGGCAGGTGGTGCTCCCGTGCTGAAAAAATCCCTGCTCATCCCCCGTATGGCTGGCGAACTAATGCACGGCCCGCCAGTCCCACGCTGTGAATTTCCGCCGTCTCGTTTGGGTGCCCTTCCTGTGGGAAGGGCAGGGAGTGCCTGTGGGAGTTCGGCGGAGCCCCTGCAGCGCCCCCAAGGGCTGCGCTTTCTGCAAATGGACGTGAGAAATGGACTTTAACGCTAAGGATTACGGAGCAAAGGGCGATGGCGTCACCGATGATCGGGAAGCCATCCAGGCGGCGATCGATGCGGCCAGTGCCGCGGGCGGCGGCACCGTCTACCTGCCGCCGGGCGAATATCGGGTCAGCGGCGGGGCGGAGGCTTCCGACGGCTGCCTGATGCTCAAGGACAACGTCTACCTGCAAGGCGCCGGGATGGGCGAGACCGTCATCAAGCTGGTGGACGGCTGGGACCAGAAGATCACCGGCATCGTCCGCTCGGCCTACGGCGAGGAAACCTCCAACTTCGGCATGAGCGATCTGACCCTGGATGGCAACCGCGACAACATCCCCGAGGGGGTCAAGGTCGACGGCTGGTTCAACGGCTACATCCCCGGGCAGGACGGCGCCGACCGCGATGTCACTCTTGAGCGGGTGGAAATCCGCGAGATGTCCGGCTACGGCTTCGATCCGCACGAGCAGACCATCAACCTGACCATCCGCGACAGCGTCGCCCACGACAACGGCCTGGACGGCTTCGTCGCCGACTACCAGATCGACGGTCTCTTCGAGAACAACGTCGCCTACAACAACGACCGCCACGGCTTCAACGTGGTCACCAGCACCTACGACTTCGTGCTGCGCAACAACGTGGCCTACAACAACGCCGGCAACGGCATCGTGGTGCAGCGCGGCTCCTCCGACATCCCCCATCCCAACAACGTCCTCATCGACGGCGGCTCCTACTACGACAACGGGCTGGAGGGGGTGCTGATCAAGCTGAGCGACAACGTCACGGTGCAGAACGCCGAGATCTACGGCAACGGCACCTCCGGCGTGCGCGTCTACGGCGGCGAGGGCACGCAGATCCTCAACAACCAGATCCACGACAACGCGCAGAGTGGCGGCTACCCGGAAGTCGCCCTGCAGTCCTACGACGATACCCTCGGGGTTTCCGGCAACTTCTATGCGACCGTGAACACCTGGATCGAGGGCAACGTCATCAGCGGCTCGGCCAACTCCACCTACGGCATCCAGGAGCGCAACGACGGCACCGATTACAGCAGCCTCTACGGCAACGAGATCAGCGGCGTGGTGGGAACGCCGGTGGTGCTCAACGGCAGCCATTCGGTGCTCTCGGATGCCCCGGCCAGCGGCGACCCGTCGCTCATCGTGGGGGGAACGGGTAGCGACGTGCTGGTCGGCGGGGACATCGCCAACACGATCGACGGGGGCGCCGGTGCGGACACCCTGACCGGCGGCGGCGGGGCCGATACCTTCCGCTTCAGCGACAAGCTGGACAGCGCCCGCAACTACGTCACCGGCGCGAACGGCTCGGACACCATCACCGACTTCACCCCGGGAGTGGATCGCATCGACGTCTCGGCGCTGGGCTACACCGGCCTGGGCTCGGGGAACAACGGCACCCTGGAAATCGTGCTGAACGCCGAGGGGACCAAGACCTACCTCAAGGACCGCGATGCCGACGCCTCGGGCAACCGTTTCGAGATCGCTTTCCAGGGCAATCTGCTGGGGCAGCTTTCCGCCTCCGACATCATCTTCGCCCAGCCGCCCGCGGGGCCGCAGACCCTGATCGGAACCGACGGCAGCGACAAGCTGATCGGCGGCGACGCCAACGATACGCTGGATGGCGCCGGCGGCCGCGACACCCTCACCGGCGGCGGCGGTGCGGACCTCTTCCGCTTCAGCGACAAGCTGGACAGCTCGCGCAACTACGTCACCGGCGCGAACGGTGCGGACACCGTCACCGACTTCACCCCGGGGGTGGATCGCATCGATCTCTCGGCGCTGGGCTACACCGGCCTGGGCTCCGGGAACAACGGCACCCTGGAAATCGTGCTGAACTCCGAGGGGACCAAGACCTACCTCAAGGACCGCGATGCCGACGCCTCGGGCAATCGTTTCGAGATCGCCTTCGAGGGCAATCTGCTGGGACAGCTTTCCGCCTCCGACATCATCTTCACCCAGTACGGGCCGGAGCAGCCGATCAGTCTTCCGGAAGCCTCCCTCTCGTTCCCCGGTGTCAGTGCGCTCCAGCAGAACTTCCTGGTGGCCATGTACATAGGCGCCTTCAACCGCGCTCCGGAATACGAGGGACTGAAGTACTGGGCCGGTCAACTGGCCGGCCAGCTCGGGCAGGGGCAGGACCCGGTGGTGGCCTATCTGGGCATAGGCCGGGCCATGTTCGACATCGGCAAAGCCAACGGAGAGAGCGGCAGCGATCTGCCCATCGCGGACTTCGTGACCTACGCCTACCAGAACTCCCTGGGGCGCGCGCCCGACGCGGGGGGCTATACCTTCTGGCTCGATGCGCTGCAGAGCGGCAGCATCTCCAAGGGCGATTTTCTCTCGACCTTCCTCGGTGCCGCGCTGCAAAGCGCCGGTGACAGCGATTACCTGGCGGCACGGATCGCCGTGGCCGAGTTCGCTGCCCAGGAGAACGTCTCGGGAGCGAAGGCCCCGGGCATCGATCTGCACGGGATCATTCAGAGCGTCACCGACAGCACCAGTGCGCTCGCGGCGATCGAGAGCATCCAGAGCCAATACGGCGAGCTGACCCAGGGTACCGATGCCATCGATCACGTGGAGATCGCCGGCAAGCGCGCCGATTACGTCCTGAGCGGGGACGACGAGCTGGCCTATCTGCAATCGACGGCCGACGGCGGGAAGACCGCCTACACCGATACCGAACGCCTGGTTTTCCAGGACGAGGCAGTCGCCCTCGATATCGACGGTCACGCCGGTCAGGCCTATCGGTTGTACGAGGCGGCGTTCGACCGGGCCCCGGATCAGACCGGGCTCGGCTTCTGGATCGACAGGCTCGACCAGGGCGCTTCGCTGCAGTCCGTCGCGGACGGGTTCGTCAAGAGTGCCGAGTTCCAGCAGCTCTATGGCGCGGATCCCAGCACGGACTCGTTCGTCACGGCGCTGTACCAGAACGTCCTGGATCGGGCTCCCGATCAGGAAGGGCTCGCGTTCTGGACTCAGCAGATCGATTCCGGCGCGATGAGCGAGGCGCAGGTACTGGTCGGCTTCGCGGAGTCCGAGGAGATGAAACTGGATCTGATCGGCGTCGTGAAGGACGGCATCGAATACCAGCAATGGGTGAGCTGATGCGTTGACCGAAGTGAGCCGCTGCCATTCGGCAGCGGCTTCATTTTCCCGCCAGATGCCGGCGCTCGTCCGGCTCATTTTTCCCAGGATGAAGGCGCTCCGCTTCACCGGTTATGGCCGATGCGGCCGGCAGAGCAAGCAAGGATCTTCACCGATCCGTCTCAGGCGCCCGAGGCCCGCGCCTGGCGGGCCTCGATGTCCCTCACTCGTCCGGAGCCGTCACTCCTCCTTGAAGGCGGTGATCATGCGCTCCGAGAGGGGCTTCAACAGATAGTTCATCAGCGTCCGTTCGCCGGTTCTGACGATCACTTCGACCTGCATGCCGGGTTTGATCGCCAGGCCGACATCGGTCAGCTTGGCCACGGATTCCGGATCGACGTCGACGCCGACCGAGAAGTAGGGCTGGTGGGACTGTTCGTCGATCAACTGGTCGGCGGAGACGGTCGCTACCGAGCCGAGCATGACCGGGGTGTGCACCCGCTGCAGCGAGGACAGGCGCAGGTCGACCGGCAGGCCGACCGCCAGGCGGTCGACCACCAGCGGCGGGAACTGCGCCTTGACCTGCCAGGCGGCATCCTGCGGGACTATGTCCAGTAAGCGCTCGCCGGCTGGCGCCACGGCGCCGATGGTGTGCACCGCCAGGGCCATCACCTGGCCGGAAACCGGAGCGCGGATCGAGGCGTTCTCCAGTTCGAAGCGCAGGGCGCGTAGCTGGTCGGCGTGCCCCGAGGCCTCGGCGGAGACCTCGCCCAGCTGGGTCTCCACCTCGCTGCGGAAGGCCTGCTCCTGCTGCAGGATCTTCAGCCGGCTCTCGTTGATCTGCTGGCTGATACGGCCGATGTCCGCCAGGGTGGTGGCCAGCCCGGCGGAGAGCTGCGAGTACTGGCGTTCGGCCTCGTACTGGCGGTCGCGGGTCACGTAGCCTTCCGCGGCCAGGGTGCGCAGTCCTTCGAGCTCCTCCAGCTGCAGGCTCAGCTGGCGCTCCTGGCTGTTCCTGATGGTGCGGTAGCCGGCCAGTTGTTCCTCCTGTCCGGCCAGCTCGTGGCGGGTGATCTGCTGACGGCTGGCCAGCTCGCTGCGGCGGGTGCGAAAGAGGTTTTCCTGCAGTGCCATGGCCACCTTGGCGCGCGGGTCTCCGGCGTATTCGAGCAGGTCCGCCGGCCAGTCGATCTGCTCCACGCCCAGGCGCTCGGCAGTCAGGCGGGCCTCGGTGCTGCGCGCGTTGATGAAGCGACCGAGGGTCACGTCCAGCTGCGACTGGGCCTGCACGGTGTTCAGCTGGATCAGCAGCTGGCCTTCCTGGACGTAGTCGCCGTCGCGCACCAGGATCGAATCGATCACCCCGGCCTGAGGCGACTGGACGATCTTGCGTTCACCGGCGACCACCACCGAACCCCGGCCCACCAGGCCCTGTTCGAGGGGGGCGAGGCTGGCCCAGAGCAGGAAGCCGCCGAGGGCGAGGATCAGCGCCAGCAGCCCCAGGCGGGCGATGGCGCCGGGGTCGCCGTCGGCGTGGCGCGAGGGGCTGGTCGGGTAGGCGATCGGTAGTGTCTTGTCCATGGTTCAGCTCCCCGAGCCGGTGGCACGATGGTCGGCCATGGCCACCGGGCGCAGGGCCTTGAGCACCTCGCCGGTGGGGCCGAAGACCTGCTGCAGGCCGTCGCGCAGTACCAGCAGGTAATCCACCACCGGCAGCACGCTCTGCCGGTGGCTGATCAGGATGACGGTCGAGCCGGCGGCCTTGAGGCGCTGCACGGCCTGCAGCAGGGCGGCTTCGCCGGCGTCGTCGAGGTGTGCGTTGGGCTCGTCGAGCACTACCAGCCTGGGCTGGCCGTACAGCGCCCGGGCCAGGCCGACGCGTTGCTTCTGGCCGCCGGAGAGGTTGACCCCGCCGGGGCCGACCGGGCTGTCGTAGCCCTGCGGGAAGCGCAGGACCATCTCGTGGATGCCGGCCATCTGCGCCGCTTCCACCACCTTCAGCGGATCGGCTTCGCCGAAGCGGGCGATGTTCTCGGCGATGGTGCCGTCGAACAGCTCGATGTTCTGCGGCAGATAGCCCAGGTGCGGGCCGAGCGCCTCGCTGCTCCACTGGTCCAGCTCGGCGCCGTCCAGGCGCACCGAACCGCGCATCGCCGGCCAGATGCCGACCAGCGCCCGCGCCAGGGAGGACTTGCCCGAGGCGCTGGGGCCGATGATGGCCAGCGCCTCTCCGGGCTCCAGATTGAAGTGGATGCCGTTGAGCACGGTTTTCGGCGCCCCCGGCGGCAGCACGGCGAGCTGTTCGACGCTGAGCCGGCCCTTGGGCTCCGGCAGGTCCATCCGCGGCGGTTCCGGTGGGAAGTCCTTGAGCAGGGCGGTCAGGCGCTCGTAGCTGCTGCGGGCGTTGCCCAGCTGCTTCCAGGAGCCGATCGCCAACTCCACGGGCGCCAGGGAGCGGCCGAGCAGGATCGAGGTGGCGATCATCAGGCCGGCAGAGATCTGGTTGTCCAGCACCAGCAGGGCGCCGAGCCCCAGGGACAGCGACTGCAGGGCGACGCGGACGAAACGGGTCATGGCGTTGATCCGCCCACCGCTGTCGCTGGCCGCGGCCTGGGCGGCGATCATCCGCTGCTGCAGGGCGCTCCAGCGCTGGCGCAGGGCCGGCAGCATGCCGAGGGCGCGGATCACCTCGGCGTTCTGCAGGGTGCCGTTCAGGTAGCGGGCCGAGGCCAGGCTCATCTGGTTGGCCTCGGCCATCCCGGCGCGGGTGGCGATCTCGTTCCACACGCCCAGGCCGAACAGCGTCGCGGCGCCGCCCAAAGCGAGCAGGCCGAACCAGGGGTGGAAGAGGAAGCTGATGCTGATGAACAGCGGCAGCCAGGGCGCGTCGAGCAGGGCGAGCAGTCCCTGGCCGGTGACGAACTGGCGCAGGGTGGCGAGGTCGTTGAGCACCTGCGCCGGGTTGGCGTCGAGCTGCTTCAGGCCGCGGCTGAACGCGGCGTCGAATAGGCGGTGGCCGAGGCGGGCGTCGAGGCCGTTGCTCATGCGGATCATCACCTGGCCACGCACCCATTCCAGCACGCCGCCGAGCATGTAGAAGCCCAGGGCGATCAGGGTGAGCATCAGCAGGGTCATCTGGTTGCGGCTGGTCAGCACGCGGTCGTAGACCTGCATCATGTACAGCGGCGGCACCAGCATCAGCAGGTTGCTGACCGCGCTGAACAGGGCGATGTAGCCGAAGAAGCGCCGGTAGGCGAGGATGGCGGAGTCGATTTCGCGCTTAGGGTCGAGAACTGGCTTCATAGAATTCCCTGTCTGGCCAGATGCTGCTGGGGACTGCCGAAACCACGCTCCCATGTGATCAGCGGAGGCCTGCCGGATGGACGAGAGCGCTCCGCTGGTGAAGAAGTTTGAGCGATAACCGGGCGGTTGGTTCCCTGGTCCGACTGACGGCGGACGAGCGTCACATGTTCCACGTGGAACTAATAGCGCTATGCCAAAGGATGAGTCCTGCCGTCGAATGCTGCAGATTGATTACAATGCGGTTTCAACGATATTTCAGCTACCTAAGGCATCCCTATGGACATCGATCTCGCCCGAACCTTTCTCGAGATCGTCCGCAGCGGCAGCTTCATCGCTACTGCCGAACGTCTGCACCTCACCCAGACCGCCGTCACGGCGCGCATCCAGAACCTGGAAGGGCAGCTGAACTGCCGGCTGTTCGTGCGCAACCGGGCCGGCGCCCGCCTGACCAGCGACGGCGAGCACTTCGTCGCCTACGCCAGCCAGCTGGTGCAGACCTGGGAGGCGGCGCGGCGCGACCTGCCGCTGCCGGAGGGCTTCGGCGACCTGCTCACCCTCGGCGCCGAGGTCAGCCTCTCCAGCCCGCTGCTGCTCGCCTGGGTGCAGCACCTGCGCCAGGAAATCCCCTCCCATGCGGTGCGCAGCGAGGTGGGGCCCGGCAGCCTGCTGCAGAAGCAGCTCGACCTGGGCGTGCTCGACGCCGCGCTGGTCTACCAGCCGGAGTACTGGCCGGGCATGCAGGTGGAGCTGCTCCTGGAGGAGAAGCTGATCCAGGTCGAGGCGAAGGCCAATCCCGACCCCTACATCTACGTGGACTGGGGCCCGACCTTCCGCCAGCAGCACGACGCGGCGCTGCCGGAGCATTCCCGGGCGGCGCTGTACTTCAGCCTCGGTCCGCTGGCGCTGCAGTACCTGCTGCAGAACGGCGGCCGCGGCTATTTCCGCAGGCGGGTGGTGCAGCGTCATCTGGACGAGGGGCTGCTGCGCCGGGTAGACAAGGCGCCGGAGTTCACCTACCCGGTCTATCTGGTCTATTCCCGGACCAAGGAATCGCCGGCCCTGCAGCAGGCCATCGACATCCTGCGCCAGGTGGCGCAGACGCAGACCGACTGGTCGCAGCCCTGGCGCTACGAGAGCTAGGAACCGGCCGACGCCTACTCCCTACTCGTCGAACAGGTCCGGACCGAACACCTCGTAGTGGATTCGCGGCTCGTGAACGCCCAGGTTCATCAAGGCGTCGTGCTGCATGCGCATGAAGGGAATCGGCCCGCAGATGTAGTAGTCGGCGTCGGGCAGCAGGGTGGAGTCGGCGATCAGCTTCACGTCCACGAGGCCCGGATAGTCGTAGTCCCGGCCCTGCGCGTCCTGCTCCAGCGGCTCGTTGTAGAACACCACCAGCTTGAAGTTGGGATGCTCCTGCGCCGCACGGCGCAGGCGGCTCTTCATGGCCTGCACCGCACTGTTGCGCGCGCCGTGGACGAACACCACCTGGCGCTCCTCGGGAGACTGCAGCACGCGCCTGAGCATGCTGACCATGGGCGTCAGGCCGACGCCGCCGCTGATCAGCACCACCGGCGTGGTGGCGTCGACGTTGATGTAGAAGTTGCCGTGGGGCGGGGCCAGCCTGAGACTGTCGCCGACCTGGATATGGTCGTGCAACAGGTTGGACACGTAGCCGGGCGGCTGGGTCTCGCTGCCCGTCTCGCGCTTGACCGAGATGCGGTAGCTGCGGCCGTTGGGCGCGTCCGACAGGCTGTACTGGCGGATCTGCTGCAGGCCGAGCGCCGGCACCTGCACGGCGACGCTGATGTACTGGCCGGGCTCGAAGTTCGCCACAGGGCCGCCGTCGACCGGCTCCAGGACGAAGGAGGTGATGAGGCTGCTTTCCGGGTTCTTCTCCCGTACCACGAATTCGCGCCAGCCTCGCCAGCCGCCGGGCATCGTGGCGCTGCTCTCGTAGAGATCGCTCTCCATGCCCATCAGCAGGTCGGCGAGGTTGCCATAGGCCTGCGCCCAGGCGGAAATCACCTCGTCGCTGGCGGCCTCGCCGAGCACGTCCTTGATCGCCCCCAACAGATGTTCGCCGACGATGGGGTAGTGCTCGGGACGTACGCCGAGGCTGGCATGCTTGTTGGCGATGTTCTCCAGCGCGGCGCTCAGGCTTTGCGGGTCCTCGATGTTGGCGGCGTAGGCATAGACCGCGCGGGCCAGCGCCTCCTGCTGTTGGCCCTGCTGCTGGTGAGCCATGTTGAAGACGTTCTTCAGTTCCGGGTGGAACTGGAACAGGCGCTCGTAGAAGCGCCGGATGATCGTGGTGCCGTGCTCGGCGAGCACCGGCACCGTGGCCTTGATGGTGTCTTTGGTTTTCTGGCTCAGCATGGCGCGTACCCGATCTGCGAACGGCGCCGGTCCCTGGGCTCGGAATATTCCCCGTCGAAGAAAGCTAGTTCGCCCTGGAAGGCTGTCAATCCGCGCCAGGCCGTGACGCATCCGCCTTCGCCAGCTCGCTGTTGACCTCGTGGGTTTCCAGCATCGCCTCCAGCTCCCGGCGCACCAGCGGGTCGTCGATCCGCGGCAGCAGCTCGCCGAGCTTGCGGATTACCCAGCGCTGGCCGCGGTCGACGAGGGCCAGGCGCTCGTCCAGGTCGGCGATGGCCATGCACTTCTCGTAGAAGGCGCCGAACGCCCGCGTCGGCTCCGCGCCCAGGTGCAGCAGGCAGCGGCGCAGGCGGCGACAGCTGTCGGCCTCGCCCCGGTGGATCTCTTCGAGCAGGCGGCGCTGGCGCTCCTCGCCGGCCTGCTTGAGGCTGAAGGCGGCGACCCGGGCGCCGGCCCGCTCGGCGCTCAGCAGCTCGTTCAGCGCGTCGGCCAGCTCCGGGTATTCCGGAGCCCGGGCGGTGGGCGCCGGCTGCGCCGGGGCCGCGGCTCCCTGCAGGCGGGACAGGGTGCGGCGGGCCTGCTCCATGAGCTGTCCGACCCGTTCGGCGGCGCCGCACAGCTCGCCGATCTGGCCGCAGGACTGGCCGGCGTAGATCGGCATGTCGGCCAGTTGGCCCTGGGCGTCGGCCAGGGGCGAATCGCTGGAGAACAGGTAAATGGGTCCGCCGTCCTGCTCGCCGATCACCGGCGTATGGCGGGTGGCGTAGAGGTTGTCGTACTCGCCGCGGGTCACCGCGTTGGGCAGCACTCGTACCGGCGCCGTCATCGGCCAGTTGCGGAAGAAGCGTTCGCTGATCACGGTGTCGTCGGCTCCGGCCTCGATCAGGCGCTGCTTGTGGTAGTCGTGGGCGTTGGCTTCGTGGGTGGCGAGGAAGGCCGAACCGCAGCAGACGCCCTGGGCGCCCAGGGCCAGCGCCGCGATCAGGGCCTCGCCGCTGGCGATGCCGCCGCAGGCCACCACCGGCACCGGGCCGAGGGCGACGATCTCCGGCAGCAGGGCGAAGCTGGCGGTCTGGCCCCAGACATGCCCGCCGGCCTCGAAGCCCTGGGCGATCAGCACGTCCACGCCGGCTGCCAGCGCCGCTTCGGCCTGCTCGCGGCTGCCGATCTGCTGCAGGACCAGCAGGCCCTCGGCCTTGAGGCGGCGGATCAGCGCCGCGTCGATGTCCCAGAACAGCGTCATGGCCGGCACCCCGAGTTCCAGGCAGGTGCGCACCTGGTCTTCCAGCAGCTGCGGATCGGTGGCCGCGGGGATCAGGTTCACCGCGAACGGGCGGGCGCTCAGGCGGCGATAGGCCTCGACCTCGGCGCGGATGCGCTCGACCGGCTCGCGGACCATGCCCAGACAGCCGAAGCCGCCGGCGTTGCTCACCGCGGCCGCCAGGCGATGGCGGGCGACGCCGCCCATGCCGGCACAGAGGATCGGCAGGTCGCAGCCGAGGAGATCGATCAGCGGGGTGTGGAAGGCGGACTCGGTCATCAGTGGTTCTCCTGTGGATGCCCGAGCGGCCATGGCCCGAGCCTGGCACGCCCATAGGCGGACCGGGAAATGGTAGGCGAGGAGCGATCGAGGGGACTAATCAATCTGGATGCTCGTTAAGTGCAGAATTATTGAATTTAAGTCCGCTCATTATCTTGGGCGGTCAGCTCTTGTCGACCTTAGGGGCGCCTCGCCGTTCCGGCGACATCCAGCCGATCGATGGCGGGCATATAGCTAGTACCCATTCGTCGGTCTTCCCCATGCCTGGCTTGACGCTCGGTGTCGATTGGCAGAAAAGAAGAGCTGCCCGCAGGGGATCGAGCCAAGCGCCTCGCGCATGGAAAGGCTTAAAAATCAGGGAAGATCATGAAAATACTCATCATCGGAAACATGGGGTACGTCGGCCCGGCCGTCGTTCGCGAACTGGCCGCGCGCCATCCTTCAGCCGTTCTCCACGGTTTCGACAACGCCTATTTCGCCCATTGCCTGACCGGCAGCCAATCCCTTCCGGAGCGCCTGCTCGATCGGCAGTTCTTCGGCGACGTCCGTTGCCTTTCGCCGCAGATGCTCGAGGGATACGACGCGGTGGTCGAGCTGGCCGCCGTCTCCAACGACCCGATGGGCAGCCGCTTCGCCGCCGTCACCGCGCAGATCAACCAGAACGCCACCGTGGCCATCGCCGAGGCGGCGGCGCGGGCTGGCGTGCGCAACTTCGTCTTCGCCTCCAGCTGCAGCGTCTACGGCATCGCCCAGGGCGCACCGCGGCGCGAGACCGATCCGGTGGCGCCGCTGACCGACTACGCCAAGTCGAAGATCGGCACCGAGGACGCCCTGGCCGACATCGGCGGCGACATGGTCATCACCAGCCTGCGCTTCGCCACCGCCTGCGGCATGTCCGACCGCCTGCGCCTGGACCTGGTGCTCAACGACTTCGTCGCCTGCGCCCTCAGCCAGCGCAAGATCACCGTGCTCAGCGACGGCTCGCCGTGGCGCCCGCTGATCGACGTGGCCGACATGGCCCGGGCCATCGACTGGGCGATCCAGCGCCCGGCCGACAACGGCGGACGCATCCTGCGCGTCAACGCCGGCTCCAACGAGCGCAACCACCAGGTGCGCGACCTGGCCGCCGCGGTGGCCGAGGCGGAGCCGGGCACCCTCGTCAGCATCAACACCGAGGCCCCGGTGGACAGCCGCTCCTACCAGGTGGATTTCGGCCTGTTCGCCAGGCTGGCGCCGAACCATCAGCCGCAGATGAGCCTCGTCCAATCGATCCGCGGGCTGCTCGACGGCCTCCAGCGCATGGGCTTCGCCGACCCGCAGTTCCGGACCTCGCCGCTCATGCGCCTGCACGTCCTGCAGGACCACATCGCCGCAGGGCGCCTGAGCGAAGACCTCCGCTGGACCCGCTGAGGCGACCGGCACCAGCCCCGGGGCCGGTCTCGGTCCCGGCGTCCATTCCTGGAAACGACACGAGGTGGATCATGAAGGTGGCAATCTTTGCGGGCGGCTTCGGGACCCGGCTGAGCGAGGAAACGGCGATCCGTCCCAAGCCGATGGTGGAAGTCGGCGGCCGGCCGATCCTCTGGCACATCATGAAGATCTACGCCCATCACGGCTTCAAGGAATTCGTCATCCTGGGCGGCTACAAGGTCGACTTCATCCGCGACTACTTCCTCAACTACCGCGGCAGCCGCACCGACTACACCATCGACCTGAAGACCGGCGCCGTCGACTGGCTGCAGAGCGTCGGCGAGGACTGGAAGGTCACCGTCCTCGACACCGGCCCCGACAGCATGACCGGCGGACGTCTGAAGCGGGCCAAGCACCTGCTGTCCGACGGGCCGTTCTGCCTGACCTACGGCGACGGCGTGAGCGACGTGGACATCGGCGCGCTGGTCGCCGCACACCAGGCCTCCAAGAACTGGTGCACCCTCACCGCGGTGACTCAGCCCGGCCGCTACGGCGCGTTGCGCCTGGACGAGGACTCGGCGCGCGTGCACGGCTTCCGCGAGAAGGGCGCCACCGACGGCGGCCTGATCAACGGCGGCTTCTTCGTCTGCGAGCCGGAGGTCTTCGAGCTGATCGACGGCGACCAGACCACCTGGGAGAACGAGCCCATGGACCGGATGGTCGAGCTGGGCAAGCTGGGCTATTTCCACCACCAGGGCTACTGGCAGAGCATGGATTCGCTGCGGGACCGCATGGTGCTGGAGGCGACCTGGGCCGAAGGCCGCGCCCCCTGGAAGGTCTGGAAGGACTGAGCGTCGATCCCTTTCCCTGTCGGAGAAACCCCATGATCATCGTCGACACCGCCCTCGCCAGGCGTCAGGCCGAGGGCAACCCCATTCGCGTGGGCATGATAGGCGCGGGATTCCAGGGCAGCGGCATCGGCCTGCAGATCATGACCGCCACCCCGGGGATGCGCCTGTGCGCCGTCGCCAACCGCAACCTGGGCGCCGCCATCGGCGTCTTCGACCAGACGGGCGTCGCACCGGAGCGCTGCGACAGCCAGGCCGAACTGGAAGCCGCCATCGCCGCCGGCCGGCCGGCGGTCACCGAGGACGCCATCGCCCTGGCCCGCGCCGAGGGGCTGGACGCGATCATCGAGGTGACCGGCTCGGTGGAATACGCCGCCCATGCCGTACTGGCGGCGCTGGAAAGCGGCAAGCACGTGGTGCAGATGAACGCCGAGCTGGACGGCACCGTCGGCCCGATCCTCAAGGCCAGGGCCGACGCCGCCGGGGTCGTCTACAGCTTCGCCGACGGCGACCAGCCGGGCGTGCAGATGAACCTCTACCGCTTCGTCGCCGGCATCGGTGTGAAGCCGGTGCTCTGCGGCAACATCAAGGGCCTGCACGATCCCTACCGCAACCCGACCACCCAGGAGAGCTTCGCCAGGCGCTGGGGGCAGAAGTCTGCCATGGTCGCCTCCTTCGCCGACGGCACCAAGATCTCCTTCGAGCAGGCCATCGTCGCCAACGGCACCGGCATGCGCGTGGCCCGCCGCGGCATGCTCGGTCCGGATTTCTCCGGCGGCGATCCCGGCGCGCCGCTGGTGCCCATCGAGCAGACGGTATCGGCCTTCGAGCCGCACCTCGACCCGGCGGGGCCGGGGCTGGTGGATTACGTGGTCGGCGCGCGGCCGGGGCCGGGCGTGTTCGTCCTCGGCACCCTCGACAACCCGCGGCAGAAGCATTACCTGGAGCTTTACAAGCTGGGCAAGGGGCCCTATTACTGCTTCTACACCCCGTACCACCTGTGCCATTTCGAGGTGCCCACCTCGGTCGCCCGGGCCGTGCTGTTCGGGGACCCGGTGCTGACCCCGCGCGGCGGCCCGCAGGTGGGGGTGATCGCCATGGCCAAGAAGGCCCTCGCGGTTGGCGAGACGATCGGCGATTTCGGCGGCTACGAGGTCTATGGTGTCGCCGAGAACATGGACATGGTACGCCGGGAGCGGCTGCTGCCGATCGGCCTGGCCCTCGGCTGCACGTTGAGCCGGCCGGTGGCGAAGGATGCGGCCTTGACCTTCGACGACGTCAGCATTCCGGACGGTCGCCTGATCGACCGGCTGTACGCCGAGCAGGAGCGCATATTCGCGCAAGACCGCGCATGAGGCGCGGGCATTTCATTCACAGGGAGTGAGCGATGATTTTCCATAAAACCAAGTTGAAAGACGCCTGGCTGGTCGAACCCGAACTGCGCGGCGACCAGCGCGGCTTCTTCGCCCGCACCATGTGCTGGGAGGAGTTCGCCCATCAGGGCCTGGTCAGCGAATTCGTCCAGCAAAACACCTCCTTTTCGGCCCAGCGCGGCACCCTGCGCGGCATGCACTTCCAGCTGCTGCCCCATGCCGAGGTCAAGCTGGTGCGCTGCATCAAGGGCGCCATCGTCGACGTCATCGTCGACATCCGGGAATCCTCGCCCACCTACCTGCAGCACCAGATCTTCGAACTCACCGAGGGCAACCGGCTCCAGCTCTACGTGCCGGAGGGCTTCGCCCACTCGTTCCAGACGCTGACCGACGACGTGGAGGTGAGCTACCTGGTGTCGTCGCCCTATACCCCGGAGGCCGAGCGCGGACTGCGCTACAACGACGAGCACCTGGGCATCGACTGGCCGGTTCCGGTCACCGAGGTGTCCGACAAGGACGCTTCCTGGCCGCTGATCGCCGAGCGCAAGACGCCGCTGTTCTACTGAGACGCTCCCCGTTTCCCGACCGGACGCCGCCGGGCCCGGTCGGGACGCGCCTGCCCATGGCCCGGCATCGGCTTGTCCATCCTCTGCGCTTTCTGCTCTCGACCGATCCTCGACGTCCGCTGCTGAGGCCGCCGCACGCATCGCGTGTGGGATGCCGAGCGTTGCCCGGAATTTCGTCCAAGGCACTTTCCCATCCCCCGACCGGGGGATTTCTCGTTCCGTCGCCGATGTCGGCCCGCACTCGCGGCGCCGGCAGGGTTCAGTTCAGCTGCGTGCGGGCGGGGGCGCGGAGAGGTCGTGCGGGAAGGGCGCCGCGGCAGGGCTATCCCCATGACCCGCCAGCGGCTCGGTCGGCTCGGGGGAGCGGACCGCGACGCCCAGTGCCTCGATGGGCGCATCGGCGGCCTCGCTGCCGGGGAAGAACCACAGGCTTTCCACGAGCCCGTGCAGCAGCACCCGGACCTTGCGCAGCTGGCCGCCGCGCAGGAGCTTTCCCAGCAGGGAGAAGATCCCGTAGAACAGGGAGAGGGTTTCCCGGCCCTGCTGGTACTTGCGCGCGATGAACACGTTGTTGCGAACCAGGTGACGGTGGTACTTCAGGCGCGCCGCGCTGGTCTCGGTGAGGATGTCGATCGGGCCGTTCTCCTGGCGCAGATGCAGCACCTTGCTCGCCCCGACCAGGAAACCGGGCTTGTCCCGGGTGACGCGCAGGGTGAACTCGGTGTCCTCGCCCCAGATGAACATCGCGGCGATGGGCAAGCCGAACTCCGTCAGGATCGCCCGGGGCACCAGAATCGAGACGAAGGTGGCGCGCCTGACCGGAGCCATGCCCAGCTCGATCGTCTCCGGCCAGCGGGGATAGCGGATGGCGTTCGGACGCACGTCCAGGCTCGGCGAGTTGGTGATCTGCCCGCTCTCGGTGAAGGCGGTGGAGAGCAGGAAGGCCCGCTCGATGCCATGGCGCTCCAGCCGTTCGTCGGCCTCCAGCAGACGCTGCAGGGCATCGGGGCGGGGGATGACGTCGTCGTCCATCATCCAGACGAAGTCGGCGCCGCCCTGGTAGGCCAGGCGAAAGCCGGCGCTGAAGCCGCCCGAAGCCCCGATGTTGCGGGACAGCTGGTAGACCTTCAGGTTGGGGTAGCGGCTCCCGGCTTCCCGCAGCATCTGCTGGGTGCCGTCGGAGCTGGCGTTGTCGACGACGATCACGCTGTCGCAGCGGTGCGTCTGGGCCTGCACGGCGCCCAGACAGCGTTCGAGCAGGTCCTTGCGATTGTAGGTGAGGATGACGGCGACGATGTGAGGCACGGAAACCTTCCTTGGCGAACCGGTGGCAGCGATCGTTCTCGATGGGAAAGCGTCGGCGTTCGAGGCTGGCCGACAGGGCTGACCGGGTTGCTCGCCGAGGCAATTCCGTCGCCGCTCGGCGGTCCGGCCGACTCTCTATCTCTATCAGGGGCGGTCCCGCCGGCACAAGCGCTCTTTGAGCGAGCCGCTGTAAGCCGGCGAAGCGGGTCCGAGTCGTCCTCCTCTCAGCCGGCCGGATGCTGCAGCCAGATCCGGTACAGCGCCGCGATCAGGTCGCTCTGGCCGATCATGCCGGTCAGGCGTCCGTTCGCATCCACCACCGGCAGGCAATGCAGGCCGCGGTCGGAGAGCAGCGGCACCAGCTCGCTGAGGTGTGTACCTTCCGGCACCGACGTCACCGGCGTGCTCATGATCGCGCGCAACTGCTGGTTGCCGCGCCGCAGGCGGAGGCCTTCGAAGCACCAGCGGGTCTTGCCGGGCCGGAAGTGCCCGAGCAGGTCGAGCGGCGTGACGATGCCGAGCAGCTGGCGGCTCGTCCCCTCGACCACCGGCAGGTTGCGCAGGCGATGCCCGCGCAGGGTCTCCCAGGCCTGCTCGATGGGCGTGTCCGGCGTCGCCCAGCGCAGGTCGCGGGACATGATGTCGGCGGCGGTGATTTCGCCCAGGCTGCGGCGGAAGGCGTGCCTTTCCGTCTGCTTGAGCAGGCGTTCGAGATCCTCGCGGGTGATGTCGAGGTATTCGTCGAACTCCGCCAGCGCCGCGTCGATATCCGCCTTGGTGAAGCTCAGGCGCTCGCCGGGCAGGGGGTCGCGGGTGCCATGGGGATTCTCCCGGGGCGGCCTCGCCTTGGGGTAGGGATGGCCGGTCAGGTTGTTGTAGATCAGTGCGATGCACACCAGCAGCAGGCAGTGGCAGGCGATCGGGTAGAGCAGGGTGAGCGGCTGGTCCCGGTGGGCGGGCCAGCAGAGGGCGACGATCAGGGTCAGGGCGCTGCTCGGCGGATGCAGGCAGCGCAGGGCGGACATGCAGAGCAGCGCCAGACCCGCGCCGAGCGCGGCAGTGGGCAATGGCTCCAGGCCGCTCAGGCCGAGCAGGACGCCGAGCAGGCTGCACAGCAGGCTGCCGGCGAGTACCGGCCAGGGCTGGGCGAACGGGCTGCTGCTGGCGGCGAACAGCAGCAGGGAACTGGCGCCGAGCGGCGGCGCGACCCGCAGCGCGTTATCCGGGCCGAACAGCCACAGGCTGGTGCCGAGGGTGAGCGTGATGGCAATGCAGACGCCGAGTGCGGCGCGCAACCGTTCCCGTGGCGAAGAGGCCAGCGGAACGGGGGCGAAGGACTTCACCCATTCGGTCAAACTGGAATCGGACATGTGGAGTGTTCGCTCTGCGGCTCGGAGAGCGGAGGACAAAAGAGTCCATCCGTGGACAACAGGAGCACACGCTCATCATCTGCGTGTTATTTCGTGAATAGCTTTCGACCAAAAAGCGAGCCATTGTCGACCATGGTTATCGACGGACTCAAATGCATAATTTTGCCGATTTAATGCAAAAAAATTGAATTTAATCGTCGGTCGAACCGCCCGGCCCTCCCTGGCCGGTAAGGCGGTCAGGCCTCCAGAGAGGCCGCGGGGCCGAAGAACTCGTAGTGGCACTGGGCTTCGGGGATGCCCAGTTCGCGCAGTTGCTTCTTCACCTGGGCCATGAACGGCTTCGGGCCGAGGAAGTAGGCGTCGAGGTCGCGCTGCTCCGGCAGCCAGTCGCCCAGCAGCGCGGTGCTGGTGAAGCCCTTGGCGTCCGGGCGGTCGCCTTCGCGCGGCTCGCTGTAGCAGTAGAAGCGCTTGAGCTGCGGATGCGCGGCGGCCTTGGCGTCCAGCCAGTGGCGGAAGGCGTGCACGCCGCCGTTGCGGGCGAAGTGGATGAAGCGGATCTCGCGGCCGCTTTCCAGCGCCCGTTCGAGCATGGCCAGCGCCGGGGTGATGCCGACGCCGGCGGTGATCAGGGCCAGCGGCTTGTCGCTGTCGGCGAGGACGAAGTCGCCGGCCGGCGGGAAGACCTCCAGCACGTCGCCCACCTGCACCTGGTCGTGCAGGAAGTTGGAGATTCGGCCGCCCGCTTCGCGCTTGACGCTGATGCGCAGTTCGCGGCCGTTGGGCGCGGCGGACAGCGAATAGTTGCGGCGCATCTCCTCGCCGTCGATGACGAAGCGCAGGCCTAGGTACTGGCCCGGGACGAAGTCCGGCACCGCGCCGCCGTCCACCGGCTCCAGGTAGAAGGAGGTGATTTCCTCGCTCTCGGGCACCTTGCGCACCACGCGGAATTCCCGCTCCCCGCGCCAGCCGCCGGGCTTGGCCTCGTTGGCGGCGTAGGCGGCCTCCTCGGCGCCGATCAGGATGTCGGCCAGCTGCTGGTAGGCGGCGCCCCAGGCCTCCAGCACCGCGTCGGTGGCGATCTCGGCGCCGAGCACCTCGCGGATGGCGCGCAGCAGGCAGGCGCCGACGATGGGGTAGTGCTCCGGCAGGATCTGCAGGGAGACGTGCTTGTTGACGATCTGGCCGACCAGCGGGCCGAGGGCCTCCAGCCGGTCGATGTGCCGGGCGTACATCAGCACGCTGTTGGCCAGCGCCCGCGGCTGGTCGCCGCTGGCCTGGTGGGCCTGGTTGAACAGCGGGCGCACCTGCGGGTATTCGCCGAGCATGACCTGGTAGAAGTGGGTGGTCAGGGCTTCGCCGCCGGTTTCCAGCAGCGGTACGGTGGCCTTGATGATTTCGCGTTGTTCTGCCGAAAGCATGGAATTTCCTGTCGATCGATTCATGGCTGGATGGCGACCGGACATGCCGGCGGCGCCGAAGAGAAAACTTTGCCCGCCCGGGAAACCCGCAAGCGGTTCTCTTCCGTAATCCATGAAACGTGCCAGCTATTCGAACAGGCGCCAATCAAGGGGTTGGCGTGGCATAGTGTTATTTCGACAACGAGTTTTCCGTGTCGAATCGACAGCAAAGCAGTCAATCGGACAACCACGCCATGCAGCCCGACACCCTGTTGACCCTGCTCCTGCCCCTGCTGGACGACCTCAGCCGCGACCTGCCGGAGGCGGAGCGCTACAAGCGTCTGCTCGACGCCGTGCAGGCCTTCCTGCCGTGCGACGCCATCGCCCTGCTGTGTCTGGAAGGCGACAAGCTGGTGCCCGTAGCGGTGCGCGGATTCGGTGCGGACACCCTGGGCCGGCGCTTTCGCATCGACGAGCACCCGCGCTTTGCCGCATTGCTGGCCCGCCGCGGGGCGACCCGCTTCGCCGCCGACAGCGATCTGCCCGATCCCTACGACGGCCTGATCGAGGGCCAGCGCGGCCAGCTGGAGGTGCACGACTGCCTCGGCTGTCCGCTGTACATCGACGAGCGCCCGTGGGGCCTGCTGACCCTGGATTCCCTCGATCCGGCGCGCTTCGACGGCATCGCGCTGGAGGATCTGGAGGCCTTCGCCAGCCTGGCCGCCGCCACCGTGCGGGTCGGCGAGCGGATCAGCGCGCTGACCCGGCGGGCCGAACAGGACGAGCAGCTGATGGAAGCCTATCGCCAGGCCGCCAGCCATCAGGCCAGCCGCGAGATGATCGGCCAGAGCCGGGCGCAGCGGGTGCTCCTGGAGGAGATCGCCGTGGTCGGCGGCAGCGACCTGAGCGTTCTGATCAGCGGCGAGACCGGAGTCGGCAAGGAACTGGTGGCCCAGGCCATCCATGCCGCCTCGCTGCGCGCGCACAAGCCGCTGATCAGCCTGAACTGCGCGGCATTGCCGGAGACCCTGGTGGAAAGCGAGCTGTTCGGCCATGTGCGCGGCGCCTTCTCCGGCGCGCTGGGCGAGCGCAGCGGCAAGTTCGAGCTGGCCGACGGCGGCACCCTGTTCCTCGACGAAGTGGGCGAGCTGCCGCTGGCGGTGCAGGCCAAGCTGCTGCGGGTGCTGCAGAGCGGCCAGCTGCAGCGGCTCGGCTCCGACCGCGAGCACCGGGTGGACGTGCGGGTGATCGCCGCCACCAACCGCAACCTGGCCGAGGAGGTGCGCGCCGGGCGCTTTCGCGTCGACCTCTACCACCGCCTCAGCGTCTACCCGCTGCACGTGCCGCCGCTGCGCGAGCGCGGCCGCGACGTGTTGCTGCTGGCCGGCTACTTCCTCGAGGAGAACCGCGCCCGGCTCGGTCTGCGCAGCCTGCGCCTGACCGCCGAGGCCCAGGCCGCGCTGCTGGCCTACGACTGGCCGGGCAACGTGCGCGAACTGGAACACCTGATCGGGCGTGCCGCCCTCAAGGCCATGGCGGCCGGCGAGCGACAGCGCATTCTCAGCATCGATGCCTCACTGCTGGATCTGGAGGATCACGACGGACCCGGCCGGCAGGACGCGGCCCGGGCGGGGACGATCGCGGGCCCGGTCGGGGAGGGGGAGGCGCCGCCGCCCGGCGACCTGCGTCTGGCGGTCGAGCAGTTCCAGCGCCAGCAGATCCTCGCCGCTCTGGAGCGACAGGGGCGGAACTGGGCCGCCGCCGCCCGCGAGCTGGGCCTCGACCGGGCCAACCTGCATCGGCTGGCCAAGCGCCTGGGACTGCGTTGAGGGGAGAGCGCCGGGGCGGACGGGTCCGCCCCGGCGTCAGTTAAAGCAGCGCACCGGCGACCGCCCGCCCGGGGAACGACGGGAAACGCCGCTGCGCTGACAAACCGTTCAAGCTTTGCTGCCGGCCTGCTCCAGCAACGGCTGCAGGGTGCCGTCGGCTTCCATGCCGAGGATGATGTCGCAGCCGCCGACCAGCTCGCCGTTGACGAACAGCTGCGGAAAGGTGGGCCACTGCGAGACCTTCGGCAGCTTCTCGCGGATGTGCGGAGCCTGCAGCACGTTGACGAAGGCGAAGGGCTTGCCGACCTTCTGCAGCACCCCCACGGCGGCGCGGGAGAAGCCGCACTCGGGGGCTTCCGGGGTGCCCTTCATGTAGAGGATCACCGGGTTTTCGGCGATCTGCTTGCGGATGCGCGCTTCGGTATCGAGTACCTGCATGTCTCTTCTCCTTAACAGGCGGCAGCGCTTTGCCGGAGGCTGGCGCTGTGCGGTTGGCGCTGCAGCCGCGGCCTGGCCTGCCAGGCCTCGTAGCCGCCGTCGAGGCTGTAGCAGTGGGCGAAGCCGAAACCGGCGAACAGGCGCGCCATGTCCTGGCTGGCCTTGCCGTGGTAACAGCAGAAAATCAGGTGGACCTGCTTCGGCGTGATCTTCAGAAGAGTGCGCAGATTCAGGTCGCTGAGATGGATGGCGCGCGGATCGTGCCCCTGGCAGTAGTCCCGGGCAGCGCGCAGGTCCAGCAGCATGACGTTGTCCTTCTCGGCCAGCAGCGCTTCGGCCTGCTCGACGCCAATGCGGGCGAATGCCTTCATGTCTCTTCTCCGAAACAGTCGTGGTAGGTGGGGCACTGTTCGCAGCTGGGCGAACGGCAGACATAGCCGCCTTCCCGCTCGCACAGTTGTTTGTAGAAAAACTTCTTCCAGCGCATGTCCTGGGTGTTGCGCATGGCCAGGTGCGGGAAGTTGCGTATCAACAGCTCGTGCAGTTCCAGCCGCGAGGCCAGGCCCAGGTCGCGCCACAGATGGTCGCCACCCAGGCAGCCGGCGGCGACGATGGCCGCCATCCACGCCTCGCCGGGGTCGCGTCCGCGCCGGCCGGAGAGCAGCAGATCGCGCAGATCGCTCCACTCATCGCGGCGCAGCTCCAGCAGTTCCTGGCGCAGGTCGTCGCCCGCGGCATCGCCCAGCTCGGGGTAGTGCGCCCGGACCAGTGCGGCGTGGGCCCGCGCATCCAGCCCAAGGTGGAACGGCAGGCAACCCTTGCCGCTACGCTGGGCCCGGACGATCTGTTCCAGCCAGGCGCGATTCGGCTCATGTTCGGCGACCGCCTCCTGCTCGAACCCCCGCAGGACCGCCAGCCCGGCCATCAGCGGCCACCCGTGGCCAGGCAGCCGATCGGCGTGCCGGTGCCGACCGAGCAGCTGTCGAACGCCTCGGAGGGCTCCGGCAGCGCGCCGTTGCAGGGCAGTTCGGTGCTGAGCTTGGCCAGGTCGAAGCCCGCCATGTAGTGCTTGCCGTAGCGGATCAGCGGCCGGCGGATCAGCAGCGGCTGGGCCAGCATCAGGTCCAGCGCCTGCTGCGCGTTCAGGCGCGTCGGGTCCAGTTCGCCGTACTTGATCGCCGGCGCCGAACGGTTGAACCACTCGGCCACCGGCCGCTCGCCGAAGAACGGCCGCAGGCGCTCGCGGGTCCAGGGCTCGCTGAGCAGATCGCGCACTTCCAGCTTGAGGCCGGCCGAACGCAGCAACTGCTTCTGCAGACGGTTGGTGGCGCAACCGGGCTTCTCGTAGAACACGATGCAAGACATGGCGGGCTCCTCTCAGCGGGCCTGGATTTCACGCATGGCTTCGGCCAGACGCTCCGGGGAAATGCCGGTCAGCGAGCCGGGCGGGTTGGCCGGCGTGCCGTCCGCGAGCAGGATGGCGCCTTCGATCGGGCAGATGCTCGCGCACTGCTTGTCGCTGTAGTCGTCCTCGCACTCGGTGCACTTGCGCGCACTGATCTTGAAGTGGGTGTCGCCCATGGAGATCGCCTGACTCGGGCAGACATCCACACAGGCCCAACAATTGACGCAGGAATCCACAATCTTGAGTGCCATCTCGCACCTCCTTTCGCACGTCAGGCCTTGGCCTGCAGCAGGGCTTCCTCGTTATCCAGACGCCCGGCACTGATCATTTCCTGATAGACCGCCATCACCGCTTCCTCGATGGGCTCCATCGCGTGCTCGCCGTTGGGCTGGATGCCGGCGGCCTCCAGCTCGCTCCAGGGCTCGTAGCCGATCTTCGAGCAGAGCACCGCCTCGCAGCCCTTGAGGGCGCGGATGCTGCCGGAGAGGGCGCTTTCCTTCTCGCCGCAGCTGTCGTTGCCGATGCAGTACTGGTCGACCTTGCGGTGGCCGATGAAGCGCACGCCGTTGGGCGAGGCCTCGTAGACCAGGAACTCCCGGGCATGGCCGAAGTGCTGGTTGATCAGCCCGCCGCCGCTGGTGGCCACGGCCATCAGCACCGGGCGATGGTTGCGGGCCACCGCGCCTTCGACCGACGGCACCGAGAGGCCGGCCAGGCGCGCCCTTTTCTCCGCCTTCTCGTCCAGCTCTTCCTTGATCGCCGCATGGATGGCGGCGCGCTTGACCATGGCCGCCTCGTAGTCGATTTCCATCGCCTCGATCTTGTCCAGGGTGAACTCCTCGCCGCGGTCCTCGCCGAGCAGGCCCACCGCGTCGGCACGGCACTGGCGGCAGTGGCGCATCATGTTCATGTCGCCGGCGCAGGCGTCTTGCAGATCCTGCAGCTCCTCGGGCTCGGGGCTGCGCTGGCCCATCACGCCGTAGAAGGTGCCGTGCTCGGCCTCGGCGATCAGCGGCATGACGTTGTGCAGGAAGGCGCCCTTGGCCTTGACCACCTTGCTGACTTCCTTCAGGTGTTCGTCGTTGACCCCGGGGATCAGCACCGAGTTGACCTTCACCAGGATGCCGCGCGCCACCAGCATCTCCAGACCCTTCTGCTGCTGCTCGATGAGGATCTTGGCGGCCTTCTCGCCGCGGATGCGCTTGTTGTTCCAGTAGATCCACGGATAGATCTGGGCGCCCACCGCCGGATCGACGCAGTTGATGGTGATGGTCACGTGGTCGATGTTGTGCTTGGCCAGCTCGTCGACGCAGTCGGGCAGGGCCAGGCCGTTGGTGGAGACGCACAGCTTGATGTCCGGCGCCTGCTCGGAGAGCTGGCGGAAGGTCTCGAAGGTGCGCTGCGGGTTGGCCAGGGGGTCGCCGGGGCCGGCGATGCCGAGCACGGTCATCTGCGGGATGGTCGCCGCCACCGCCTTGACCTTCTTCACCGCCTGGTCCGGGCTCAGCACCTCGGAGACCACGCCGGGACGCGATTCGTTGGCGCAGTCGTACTTGCGGTTGCAGTAGTGGCACTGGATGTTGCAGGCCGGCGCCACCGCCACGTGCATGCGCGCGAAGTAGTGATGCGCCTCTTCCGAATAGCAGGGATGGTTGTGCACCTTGTCGCGGATGTGATCCGGCAGGTGGGAAAGCTGATCGTTGGTGCTGCCGCAGCTACCGGAGGAACAGCCGCCGCCGGCATGCTCCCCATCGTTTTGCCCAAGTACGCTCAGTTCCATGGTCGGTCTCCGGTGAGAGAGTCTGTACGCCAAGGGAGAGAGCAAGGGCCGTGCCCGTTTTTTAACTGACTGTTTTTTAAGAGTTTATTCCGCTGATGCGGGGCCGTTTGTTGTACCGCAACGGACAAAGGCGGGGGATGGGAGAGGGGGACTGTAGGGAAAGTGACAGGCTGGGAGGCGGTGGGGCCGCCGGCTTCGCGCCGGTGTGCGGCGGATGCCGCCCACGAAACGCACGAGGCCGCGAGCCGGCACCTTCCGGCGCTCCGGTTCGCGGCCTCGCGGCACGGTCGTCAGGCTCTCGGCGACTGCATCAGCTGGCGGTATTTGGTCAGCGCCCACAGCGGGAAGAACGCGGTGTAGCCGTGGTACTTCAGGTAGTACACGCGGGGGAAGCCCGGTGCGTTGTGCGACGGATGGCTCCACAGCCCGTTCTGCCGCTGTTGGCGGAGCAGGTATTCGATGCCGCGGCGTACCTCCGGCGAACGGCCTTCGCCGACGGCGAACAGGCCGAGCAGTGCCCAGGAGGTGCGGTCCGGCGAGCTGTCGCCCTTGTTGGTGCCGGCCAGCGACGGGTCGAGGTACGAGTCGTTGGTCTCCCCCCAGCCGCCGTCCGCGTTCTGGCGGCTCTTCAGCCACTCGACGGCCTTGCGGATGTAGGGCTGGGTGACGTCTTCGCCGACCAGCGCCAGACCGGCCAGCACGCTCCAGGTGCCGTAGATGTAGTTGGAGCCCCAGCGTCCCCACCAGGCGCCGTCCGGGCGCTGCTTGCTGCGCAGATAGGTGATGCAGCGCTGGATTTCCGTCCGGTACTGCTCGCGCATGCCGCTCAGGCCCAGGCACAGCAGCACCCGGCCGGATACGTCCTCGGTGGGCGGATCGAGCAGGGCGCCGTGGTCGGCGAAGGGAATCATGTTCAGGTATTCGCGATCGCAGTTGGCATCGAAGGCGCCGAAGCCGCCGTTCTTCGATTGCAGGCCGAGCATCCACTCGATGGCCAGCTGGACCTGTTTCTGGTAACGGTCCGGCTGCCCGATGCGCCGTCCGCGGGAGGCCAGCATGGCCGCGACCACGGCGGTGTCGTCGATGTCCGGGTAGTAGGCGTTCCAGTACTGGAAGGCCCAGCCTCCCGGCGGTACCGCGTAGGGCACGGCTTCTCCCCAGTCGCCGCGCAGGTCCGTCACCTGGAGCGATTCCAGCCAGTCGTAGGCCTTCTGCACCGCCTGCTGGGTGCGCTCGCTGTCGTCGGCGTGCTGCAGGGCCATGACGCTCCATGCCGTATCCCATACGGGCGACAGGCAGGGCTGGCAGTAGGCCGAACCGTCGGGACGGCGCACCAGCAGCTTGCGGATGGAGGCCAGGCAGGTCTGGCGCATGGGATCGTTCTTCGGCACTCCCAGCACGGCCATCATCTCGTACCAGTAGACCATGGGCGGGAAGATGCCGCCCAGGCCATCCTCGCCGTTGGCCCGCTGGGCGCACCATCCCTGCGCGTATTCGATAGCGCGGCGCCGTGTGGATTCGGGAATCAGCGGCTCGATCAGGCGGCCCACCTTGTCGATGGCGAGGAACGCCTTGCGTACGAAGCCCTTGCTCGAGAAGTAGTTGCGCTCTTCCTCCGGCGGGGTTACGAACAGCTCGCGCACGCTGATGCCGCGCGGGTTGACCGCCTTGGCGCGCAGCGAGCAGAGGACCGTCAGCGGCACCATCGTGCTCCGGGCCCAGTAGGCCATCTTGTTCAGATGCACCGGGAACAAGTCGGGGAGCAGCACCAGCTCCACCGGCACGAAGGGGGTGGCGCTCCACGGCACCTGCTCGAAGGTGGCCAGCAGGATGCGGGTGAAGACGTTGGACTTGGCCGCGCCCCCGGCGGCGAGAATGGCGCGCCGCGCCTGCTCCATGTGCGGGGCGTTCGGGTCGTCGCCCGCGGCCTTCAGCGCGAAGTACGCCTTGACGCTGGCGGAGACGTCGAGGGCGCCGTCGTAGTACTGGTCCCAGGCGCCGTGGCCGTCGCGCCGCTGGATGCTGCGCAGGTAGATCGCCATGGCGGCCTGCAGCTCGTCGTCGATCTCGTCGACGAAATGCATCATCAGGATGTATTCGGCGGGAATGGTCGCATCGGATTCCAGCTCGAAGCACCAGTCGCCGCTCTCGTTCTGCAGGCTCAGCAGGGCATCGCTGGCGGACTCGATGGCTTGCCGGAGCTGCTCCTCGGACGGCGCTTCGGCGGTTTGCGGTTCGGGGTTCGCGATCTTCTCGCAGGCGGCATTCACCGTGGGACTCATTTGCTATTGTTCCGTGTCATCTGATCGATCTGACGCAGGACTTCCGCGTACAGAGAGGGAGGCATCGATTGGTAGCCGAGCAGTTCGGCAAGCCAGAGCCCGTCCGCGGCCAGGCGGCAGATCATCAGGCGGGCCGCTTCGGCATCGGGCAGGGGTTCCGGTCGGTTTATCTCGACGATCTTCGGACTCCAGCGGGCGCGCGTTTCGGGATCGGTGAGCATCATGGCCAGCAGCAGGTGCAGATGGGTGGCCGATGCGTTGCGCCGGGATTCCTGCAGGGAGGCATGGATGTAGCCGCGAGCCGCGCGGCCTCCCGTATCGGGGTCTTCCGCCATGGCCGAGAGCATGTCGGCCTTGAATGCCGCCAGCGTCTCGTCGAAGAGGGCGTCCAGCAGGGCCTGCTTGTTGGGGAAGTGGTACTGCAGCCCCCCCTTGCTGACCCCCGCCCGGGCGGCGACGGCTTCGAGCGTGACGGCACGAAGACCCGCTTCCAGGGCCAGTTGGCCTGCAGATTGGAGGAGTTGGGGGCGCAGCACGTCGGGCTGCTTCTTTCGACGGCGGGCGATAGGCATGCGGAAAATGATACCAGCCGGACGGATTGTTTCAAGGCCGGCCCAGGCAGCGTCGTGATGCTTGTCCGCAGTGTTCCGCGATGGACACTGGCACAGGCAAGGGCCTGTGGCGACACATCGCCATCACTGCTATAACCCGGTAACCCCCCCACGGAAGTGAGTGCCTCCATGTCCAGATCCCGCCCCGCGGTCGTGCTGTTCGCGAGTTTCTCCCTGCTGGCTGGCGCATCGGCAGCGCTGGCCGAACCCGGTTACGGGAAGGGCGGCAATCCGCACCGGCAAGCGCCGCACGAGAACCATGCCGGCCACGGCGACAAGCGCCAGATGCAGGGCCATGGCGATCACGACCCCGGCCGCTATTCGGGGTACCGCGGCGACTACCGTTATCCGGGCCGCATCGACGAAGAGCGTATCCGCCGGGTGCTCGACGACAACCGCGGCTACTGGAATCCGGGGGCGGCGCTGCCGCCCGGCATCCAGAAGCGGCTGGCGCGCGGCAAGCCGTTGCCCCCGGGCATCGCCACCCGGCTGGATGGCCGGCTATATGGCAGGTTGCCGTACTACGATGGCTACGAGTGGATGCAGGCGGGGACCGAGCTGATCCTGGTCGGCGTGGCGACCGGGGTGATCCACGAGGTGGTGCACGATATCTTCCATTGATGCCGTCCCCATGAACGAAGGCCGGAGCTCAGTGGCTCCGGCCTTCTTGTTTTTATGGATTACGCAGGCAGTTATCAGATTTTTCGCATGTGTATGTTCAGGGTCTGGATGCGGTAGGCGATCTGCCGCGGGGTCATGCCCAGCAGGCGAGCGGCCTTGGCCTGGACCCAGCCGGCCTGTTCCAGGGCGGCGATCACCCGCTCGCGGTCGTCCAGGGCCTCGTCGGCCAGGTTGACCTCGGGCAGCGGCGCGGACAGCACCGGGCTGTCGTTGTCCAGGCCGGTCAGGGAGACCACGTCGCGGGTGATGGTGCCGTCCTCGCTCATGATCGCCGAGCGCTCCAGGCAGTTCTCCAGCTCGCGCACGTTGCCCGGCCAGCGGTGGCTCATCAGCAGGCGGATGGCGCTGTCGGTGACGGTCAGGGGGCGGCCCTGTTGGCGGCCGATCTTGCCGAGGAGGAATTCGGCCAGTTCGGGGATGTCGGCGGTGCGCTCGCGCAGCGGTGGGATGCGGATGGCCATGACGTTGAGGCGGTAGTAGAGGTCCTCGCGGAACTTGCCCTTTTCCACCTCGCTCTCCAGGTCGCGGTTGGTGGCGGCGACGATGCGCACGTTGACCTTCACCGTCTGGTTACCGCCGACCCGCTCGAACTCGCCCTCCTGCAGCACGCGCAGCAGCTTGGCCTGGAACATCGGCGAGATCTCGCCGATCTCGTCGAGGAACAGGGTGCCGCCGTCGGCCTGCTCGAAACGCCCCTTGCGCTGCTTCACGGCACCGGTGAAGGCGCCCTTCTCGTGGCCGAAGAGTTCGGATTCGAGCAGGGTCTCCGGCAGCGCGGCGCAGTTCAGGCGCACCAGCGGGCGGTGCGCGCGCGGCGAGTTGTAGTGGATGGCGCTGGCGATCAGCTCCTTGCCGGTGCCGGATTCGCCGAGGATCAGCACGGTGCTGTTCCACTTGGCGACCCGCCGCACCTGGTCGAAGACCCGGCGCATGGACGGGGTGTGGCCGACCACCATGTTCTCGAAGCCGTACTTGCCGCGCACCTCGCGGCGCAGCTCGTCGCGCTCGTTGGCCGCCTCGCGGCCGTCCTCCATGTTGACCACCAGGCGCACGCTCTGCGCCAGCAGGTTGGCGACGATCTCGAGGAAGCGCGTGCGCTCGGGCATCAGGTTGTCGGCGCGGCTGTCCGGCTGCGCGGCCAGCACGCCGATGGCGTTGCCCTCGGGGTTCCTGATCGGCACGGCGATGAAGGGCAGCTCGAGGTCGTACAGGGCCAGGCGGTCGAGGAAGCGCGGGTCGGAGGAGATCCGCCCGAGCACCACGCTTTCGCCATGCTTGAGGACGTGGCCGATGATCCCTTCGCCGCTGCGGTAGCGGACCCCTTCGCTGGCCTGGATCACCGACTCCGACTCGGCGTGCACGGCGCCGATCTGCAGGACGCCGTGCTCGGGGTCGGAGATGGACACCAGGCCGTGCAGCAGGCCCAGGTCGTTGTGCAGCACGGCGAGGACCTGTTCGAGGATCTCCTCGATCTGCTGCACCCGGCTCAGGGTCCGGGCGATGCGGGCCAGGGCCTGCAATTGGTTGTCGAACAGCTCGGACTGGGTTGGCCTAGCCGAGCGCTGTGGAATGGTTGCGTTCATTGGCATGCACTTCCCTGATCAACTGGAGGCCGAGAAAGGCAGTTCGACGACCACCCGACATCCGTCACGGTAGCTGTTGTCCACATGCACCATGCCGGCATGCTTGTTGACGATCTCCTGGACCATCGGCAGCCCCATGCCGCGCCCGCCGCGATGCGGCGGTTTGGTGCTGAAGAAGGGTTCGAACACCTTGAGCGTCAGCTCGGGGGGGATGCCCGGACCGCTGTCGGTGATTTCCATGCGCACCACCTGGTGCTCGACCCGGGTGCTGATGAACAGCTCGCGGCGGCCCGGGTTCTGGCTCATGGCCTCGATGGCGTTGTCCACCAGGTGCTTGATCATCGCCCGCAGGCCGCTTTCCGCGCCCATCACCCAGGGCAGGCGCATGGCCGGCTTCCAGTCGACGACGATGCCCTGGGCCAGCAACTGGTCGGTGCAGAGGGTGACCACCTCGCGGATCAGCTGGTTGATGTTGACCGGCATCTTGGCTTCTTCCATCCGTACCGGGATCGAGCCGCTGAGGCTCTCCAGGGCCTCCATGCCGGCCTGGCTGGCTTCGCGCATGGCGCTCAGCACCGGATCGTTCTCGGCCTTGTCGCCGAGGCGCCGCTCGAGCATGCGCATCGCCGCGCTGATCAGGTTGACCGGGCCCTGCAGGCGGTGGATGGCGCCGTTGAAGGTCTCGCGCATGCCGTCCAGCAGTTCCTCTTCGGCCATCAGCGCCTTGAGGGTGTTCATCCGCGAGTCCTGCTGGCGCTGGCGCAGTTCGGAAATGTCGTTGAGGGTCAGCAGCAGGTAGCGCTCCTCGCCGGGGGCGAAGAACACGTCGGGCTGCTCGCCCTCGACGTGGATGGCCACGCCGTGGCAGGACAGCCAGCGCGGCGAGCGCCCGCCCAGGTCGAAGGAGATCTCCTTGCCGGAGAAGGCCTTGCCCTGCTGTTCCAGGGCCTCGAAGTGGCTGGCGAGGTTCTCCCGCAGCAGGGCGACCAGGGCCTCGCTGCCGGCGTCCTCGCCCATCAGCTCCCGGGCCAGGCGGCAGAAGCTGGGATTGGACAGCATCACCCGGTCCTGGCGGTTGAGCACCACCACGGCCGCGGGCGCGGCATTGACCACCGCCTCGATCATCAGCCGCTGGTTGTTCACCCGCTGCTCCAGCTCGTGCAGCTCGCTGGTGTCGCGGTGCATGCCCAGGTAGTAGATGGCTTCGTCTTGCTCGTCGAGCACCGGGGCCACGGTCAGCTCGGCGAGATAGAGGCTGTCGTCCTTGCGCCGGTTGATCAGCACCCCGGACCAGGGCTTCTTCTGCGCCAGTCGGCCCCACAGCGCCTGGTAGACCAGGCGCGGCGTGGTGCCGTTGGAAAGCATCGATTCGTTCTTGCCGATCACTTCCTCGCAGCTGTAGCCGGTGATGCTGGAGAAGGCGCGATTGGCGTAAAGGATGTTGGCCTTGAGGTCGGTGATGGAGATGGCGATGGGCGCGTGCTCCACCGTCTGCCGGAAGACCTCGGGCAGGAGCTCCACGCCTTCGGCGTGGGGCGATTGCGGCGTATTGCTGAGGGAGGGTTTCGCCTGGGTCATGCTTTGCCTCGTCTATCCATGGAAATCAGCGGGCGTCAGGGCGTGACCTGAGGGATTTAGCAATTCCTGTGCCGCGTCGAAAAAGGCCCTGCCGAAGGCGGAAAGCCGCGGAAATCGCGGGATTCGAGGGTTTTCAGGGGATTTCTGTGCGAAAGCGCACATCTGCCGCGAGCCATGCCGGAGAGCCCTGTTGCAAACCTGACAAATGTCGGAGAGGGCCTCTGGGCGGCTCGGGAAAAAACTGCGGATTCATTGATCTGGATCAAGGTTTTCCGCGGCCTCCCGGCCCTGCCGTCGGCATTTCCGGCCGTGGCATGCTTGATGCACTACCCCTCGGCAACGCGGTCGTGCCCGACAAGGGTGCGCCGATGGCTCAACCGAGTGGGTGGACGCTATGGATTACGTGCTTTTTCTGGTCGGCACCGTACTGGTCAACAACGTGGTGCTGGTGAGATTCCTGGGGCTGTGCCCGTTCATGGGCGTATCGAGCAAGCTCGATCCCTCGCTTGGCATGGGTGTGGCCACCACACTGGTGATGACCCTCGGCGGCATGAGCAGCTGGCTGCTCGAGCACTACGTGCTGCAGCCCCTGGGCATCGGCTTCATCCGCATCCTCGCCTATATCGTGGTGATCGCCGGCATGGTGCAGCTGATCGAGATGATCATCCGCAAGGTCAGCCCGGCGCTGTACCGCTCCCTCGGCATCTACCTGCCGCTGATCACCACCAACTGCGCCGTGCTCGGCGTGCCCCTGATCAGCGTGCGCGAAGGCCACGGGCTGGCCCAGGCGACGCTGTTCGGCTTCGGCTCGGCGCTCGGCTTCTCCCTGATCATGGTGATCTTCGCCGGCCTGCGCGAGCGTCTGGCCCTGGCCAGCGTGCCCGCCGCCTTCTCCGGCCCGCCGATCGCCTTCGTCACCGCCGGGCTGCTGGCCCTGGCCTTCATGGGCTTTGGCGGCCTGATCTGAATCCGCAACTGGCAACTGGAAGACCGGCCGGGCCGGCGAAGGAGGCAACGATGCTGATGGCAACCCTGACACTGGCGACGATGGGCGTGCTCCTGGGAGCGGGGCTCGGCGTGGCGGCACGCAAGTTCGCGGTGACCGACGACAACCCGCTGCTCAAGGAGATCGAGGCGCTGATGCCCGGCAGCCAGTGCGGGCAGTGCGGTTTTCCCGGCTGTTCCGCCGCCGCCGGCGCGCTGGCCGAAGGCAGCGCCCCGGTCACCTGCTGCCCGCCCGGCGGCGTGGCTCTGGCCGAGAGGCTCGCCGAGCTGCTCGGCGTGACGCTGGACGCCGGACAGATGAGCGCGCCGCTGATGGCCAGCATCGATTCCGCGCAGTGCACCGGCTGCACCCGCTGCTACCGGGCCTGCCCGACCGACGCCATCGTCGGCGCCAGCGGGCAGATCCACAGCGTGCTGCAGAACGCCTGCACCGGCTGCGCCAAGTGCCAGGAGGCCTGTCCCGAGGACTGCGTCAGCCTGGCCCCGCAGGACCCGAACCTGGACAACTGGCGCTGGGCCAAGCCCCAGGCCGCCTGAGTCGATCACGGAGCACTCGCATGTTCAATCTCGCCCGCATCCGCGGCGGCATCCACCCGGCCGCCCACAAGGATCTCTCGGCGGTGTTGCCGATAGGCAGCCTGCCGCTGCCGCCACGCCTGTACCTGCCGCTGCGTCAGCATGCCGGGGCCGAGGCCCTGCCGTTGGTGCGGGTCGGCGACCGGGTGCTCAAGGGTCAGCTGCTGGCCTTCTCGCCCTCGGAGGTCTCGGCGCCGATCCACGCGCCGAGTTCCGGGCGCATCGTCGCCGTGGGGCCGATCCCCGCGCCGCACCCTTCGGGTCTGACGGCCAACGGCCTGGTGCTGGAATGCGACGGCGAGGACCGCTGGATCGAACTGGACGTACCGGTCGATCCCTTCTCGGAAGATCCGCTGAAGCTCGCCGACCGGGTTGCCCGGGCCGGCGTGGTCGGCCTCGGCGGGGCGATCTTCCCGGCGGCGGTCAAGCTCAAGCAGGGCACCCGGCACGAGATCAAGACCGTGCTGGTCAACGGCAGCGAATGCGAGCCGTACCTGACCTGCGACGACCGGGTGATGCGCGAGCGGGCCGAGGAGATCGTCGACGGCGCCCGGCTGATCCAGCACATCCTGCGCGCCTACAGCGTGGTCATCGCCATCGAGGACAACAAGCCCGAGGCGCTGGCCGCCATGCGCGCCGCCGCCGCCACCCACGGCGCGGTCGAGGTGGTAGCGGTGCCGGCGCTGTATCCCATGGGCTCGGCCAAGCAGCTGATCCAGGCGGTCACCGGCCGCGAGGTGCCGGCCGGCGGGCGCAGCACCGACGTCGGTGTGCTGGTGCACAACGCCGGCACCGTCTACGCCATCCAGCAGGCGCTGCGCCACGGCCGGCCGCTGATCTCGCGGGTGGTCACGGTGTCCGGCAGCTGCGTGCAGACCCCGCAGAACCTGGAGACCCTGATCGGCACCCCGGCCCAGGCACTGTTCGACGCCTGCGGCGGTTTCAGCGGCGAGCCTGCCAGCCTGCTGCTCGGCGGACCGATGATGGGCGTGGTCCTGCCCTCCACCCTGGTACCGGTGATCAAGGGCGCCACCGGCCTGCTGGCGCTGGCCAAGCACGAGATGCCGCGCGAGGAGGCCTCGCCCTGCATCCGCTGCGCGAGTTGCGTGGACGCCTGCCCGATGGGCCTGACCCCGCTGGAAATGGCCGCCCGCGCGCGGGTCGACGACCTCGACGGGGCCAGCGAATACGGCCTGCGCGACTGCATCCTCTGCGGCTGCTGCTCCTACGTCTGCCCCTCGCACATCCCGCTGGTGCAGTACTTCCAGTACGCCAAGGGCCAGCAGGACGAGCGCCGCAGCGCCGCGCGCAAGAGCGAGTACATCAAGCAGCTGACCGAGGCGCGCGCCGCCCGGCTGGCCGAAGAAGAGGCCGCCAAGGCCAGGGCCAAGGCGGAGAAGGCGGCCAAGGCCGCAGAGGCCAAGCAGCGCAAGGCGGCCAAGACGGACAACGAGGAGGTGCAATCGTGAGCAGTATCGGAGTCGCCTCCGGGCCCTTCGCCCACGACCGTTCCACGGTCAACCGCGTCATGCTGCAGGTCTGCCTGGCCCTGGCGCCGGCGACCGTCTTCGGTCTCTACCTGTTCGGCTGGCCGGCGATCGACCTGTGGCTGATCACCTGCGCCGCGGCGCTGGCCACCGAAGCGGCCTGCCTGAGGATGCTCGGCCAGCCCATGCGCCGCCTGCTGGACGGTTCGGCGCTGCTCACCGGCTGGCTGCTGGCCCTGTCGCTGCCGCCGTGGGCGCCCTGGTGGATCGGCGTCGGCGGCAGCGTCTTCGCCGTCGGCATCGGCAAGCAGCTCTACGGCGGCATCGGCCAGAACCCGTTCAACCCGGCGATGCTGGCGCGGGTCGCGCTGCTGATCGCCTTCCCCCTGCAGATGACCACCTGGGCGCTGCCGCAGCCGTTGCTGTCGGCCGGCTCGCCCGGTTTTCTCGACGGCCTGGCGATCACCTTCGCCGGCGCGCCGCTGGCCGACGGCACCACCGGGGCCACCGCGCTGGGCGGCCTGAAGACCGAGCTGACCCTGAACCATACCGCCGAGGATATCCTGGCGCGGAACTTCCAGCTGGTGCCGGCACTGCTCGGCCACAGCGCCGGCAGCCTCGGCGAGACCTCGGAACTGCTGATCCTGATCGGCGGGCTGTGGCTGATGGCGCGGCGCATCATCCACTGGGAAATCCCGCTTTCCATGGTGCTCGCGGTCATGCTGCCGGCGGCCTTCGCCCATCAGGTCAACCCCGAGCGCTACCCCGACGCCTTCTATCACCTGGCTTCCGGCGGTCTGCTGCTGGGCGCCCTGTTCATCGCCACCGATCCGGTGACCTCGCCGATCAGCCGCTGGGGCCGGCTGATCTTCGGCGCCGGCTGTGGCCTCCTGGTGTACGTCATCCGTACCTGGGGCAGTTTCCCCGAGGCGGTGGCTTTCGCCGTGCTGTTCATGAACGCGCTGACGCCGCTGATCGATCGTTACTGGCGTCCCCGCGCCTACGGCCGCAACGCCCGCGGCAAGCCGCTGGTGGCGGCCAAGTGGACCAGTCAGGTGAAGGAGGTGGACAAGGTATGAGCCAGACAACCGAGACCGCGGCGGCTTCGCCGTCGCTACTGGAGCGCTGGCGCTCCCGGGTCGAGTACCAGGGCCTGTCCCTGGGCCTGGTCTGCGCCCTGGTGGCCCTCGCGCTGCTGGTCGCCGACAAGCTCACTCACGAGCAGATCGACGTGCAGATGCAGCAGGACCGCCTGGCCGTCCTGCGCCAGGTACTGCCCGAGCAGCTGTACGACAACAACCCGCTGGCCGAGGCCTTCAAGCTGCAGGACCCGCAGCTGGGCGAGGTGGAGGTCTATCCGGCCCGGCTCGCCGGCAAGCTCACGGCGATCGCCTTCCAGACCAGCAACATCGGCTACGGCGGGCCCATCGTCCAGCTGATCGCGATCGACAGCCACGGCCACATCCTCGGCGTGCGCGTGCTGAGCCACAAGGAGACCCCCGGCCTGGCGGACAAGATCGAGATCAGCAAGAGCGAGTGGATCACCGTGTTCGACGGCCTGTCGCTGGAAAACCCGGCGCTGGACAAGTGGAAGGTCAAGAAGGACGGCGGCCGGTTCGACCAGTTCGCCGGCGCCACCATCACCCCGCGGGCGGTGGTCAAGAGCGTGCTGCAGGCGCTGCAGTTCCAGCAGCGGCAAGCCGACCAGATCTCCCAGCAGGAGGCACAACCATGAGCAGCCAATGCGGAGCCCCCGTCGCCGCCGCGACGGAAAGCAAACGGCCGTGGCACTACTTCACCTCGGCCCTGTGGGACTACAACGTCGCCCTGGTGCAGATGCTCGCGCTCTGCCCGACCCTGGCGGTCACCACCACCGCCACCAACGGCCTGGGCATGGGCCTGGCGACGACCCTGGTGCTGGTGCTGACCAACGCGCTGATCTCGTCGCTGCGCCACACCATCTCCCCCGAGGTGCGCAACCCGGTGATGATCGGCCTGATCGCCGGCGTGGTGACGGTCATCGACATGGCGATGAACGCCTGGATGCACGAGCTGTACAAGGTGCTCGGCCTGTTCATCGCACTGATCGTGACCAACTGCGCGGTGCTCGGTCGCGCCGAGTCGTTCAGCCTGAAGAATCCGGTGATCCCGTCGATCCTCGACGGCGCCGGCATGGGCATCGGTTTCACCTGGGTGCTGGTGATCATCGGCGGCATCCGCGAGATCCTCGGCAGCGGCACCCTGTTCTCCCAGGCCTCGTCCCTGCTCGGGCCGCATTTCCAGTGGCTGGAGATCACCGTGCTGCCGGGCTTCCAGGGCATCCTGCTGGCAATCCTGCCGCCCGGTGCGTTCATCGTCCTGGGCTTCCTCCTGGCCGGCAAGCGGGTGCTCGACCGCCGGCGCGCCGAGCGCCGGGTCAAGACCCATGGCGAGCTGATCGTGCTGCAGCAGTGAAGGAGTCGAAGCGATGAAAGTTTCCGTGGTGTACGCGGCTGCGCAGCAGCCGCTGCTGCTGAGCTGTCAGGTCGAGGACGGCGCCAGCGTCGAGCAGGCCATCGAGAAGTCGGGCCTGTTGCGCTGCTGCCCGGACATCGATCTGAAGAAGCAGAAAGTCGGGGTGTTCGGCAAGTTCGTCAAGCTCGACAGCCCGTTGAAGGACGGCGACCGCGTGGAGGTCTACCAGCGCATCACACGGGTGCTCGACGACGATGACGACGACGATGATGACGATTGAGTGAGCCGCGCACAGCGGGCCGCTCGGCGAGAGCGGCCCGACACCAGTAGTACGGATGGGCCGCCCGCCCTGGGCCGCCCGGATGAGAGTCGCCCAGGAGGCCGCTTATGGAAATGCCCATGAACATGAGTCGCGAAACCGCGCTGCGCATCGCGCTGGCCGCCCGGGTCCTGCCCGGCATCGGCGTCGGCCGGCTGCTGGAGATGCTGCACCAGAGCATCGAAGGCCCGCTGACCGAGGAAAGCCTGCAGACCATCACAGTCACCAACCTCAAGACCGGCTTCGCCAGCGCCGACGGCGAGGAGGACGGCGAGGACATCAGCGTCGGCCTGCCGGCGATCAAGGAAGCGGTGCGCATCCTCTGGGGCGAGATGGGCTCCGAGAGCCTGCCGCAGCCGGTGGTCCTGGAGCAGGTGCCCGAGCGCTCGATCCGCGTGGCCATCGCCTCCAACACCGGCGAGCGGCTGGACGGCCACTTCGGCTCCTGCCTGCGCTTCCTGGTCTACCAGGTCAGCGCCGAGGAGAAGACGCTGGTCGACGTGCGCTCGGCCCTGGAGGCGGATTTCGCCGAGGACAAGAACGGCTTTCGCGTCGACCTGATCCGCGACTGCCAGGTGCTCTACGTGGTGTCCGTTGGCGGTCCGGCGGCGGCCAAGGTGGTCCGTGCCGACATCTACCCGATCAAGCGGATCGAGGGAGGCGAGGCGCAGGAGATCCTCGCCGAATTGCAGTCGGTGATGGCCGGCTCGCCACCGCCGTGGCTGGCCAAGTTGCTCGGCGCCTCCGCCGAGGAGCGGGTGCGCTTCGCGCTCTCGGAAGAGGTGGCCTGATGAGCGAAGAGCGCCTGTTGATCGCCGTGGCCATCGACCGCAACGACCAGGTCGCCGGCCACGCCGGCCGTGCGCACCGCTGGCGGGTGTACGACATCTGGCCGGGCGAGGCTCCGGACGGCGCCTACACCATCGAGCTGGACGAGCATGCCTGTCTGCACGAATGGCACGTCTGCCAGCACCCCGAGCGCCATCCGCTGCACAGCGTCGACCTGGCCATCGCCGGGAGCGCCGGCGACGGCGTGATCCGTCGCCTTGGCGAGCGCGGCGTGCTGCTGCTCACCACCGGCGAGAGCGATCCGCTGCGGGCGGTCAAGGCCCTGCTGGCCGGCGACCTGCCGCCCGGCAAGCCGCACGACGAGCACGAGTGCGGCGGCGAAGGGCACCGGACCCACGCGTAGTTCCCGTCAACAGCCGAGGAGGCCGCCATGGACGCCCCCGTCAACCTGAGCCGCGAAGCCGCACTGCGCATCGCCCTGGCCGCCCGGACCCTGCCGGGGACCTCGGTCGGCCAGTTGCTCGGAATTCTGCGCCAGCAACTCGAAGTCCCGCTGACCGAGGAGACGCTGCAGCGGGTCACGGTCAGCGATCTGAAGATCGGCCTGGCCGGTTCCGAAGAGGATGTCGACATGCTCGACACCCCGATGTCGGCCCTCAAGGAGGCGGTGCGCCTCCTCTGGGGCGAGCCCCTGGACCTGCCGCCGCCCGCGCCGTCGCCGCTCGGGCAGGTGCCACCCCATTCGATCCGGGTGGCGGTGGCCTCCAACAGCGGCGACTGGCTGGACGGTCATTTCGGCTCCTGCCGGCGTTTCCTCGTCTACCAGGTCGACGCCGAAGCCATCACCCTGCTCGATGTGCGCCCCACCGAGGGCGCCGATCTGGCCGAGGACAGGAACGGCTACCGGGTCGGGCTGATCCGCGACTGCCAGGTGCTCTACGCGCAGACCATCGGCGCCCCGGCGGGCTCCAAGGTGGTCCGGGCCGGCATCTACCTGCTGACCAGGATCCAGGGCGGTAGCGCTGCCGACGTCCTCGCCGAGCTGCAGCGAGTGATGGGAGACGCACCGCCGCCCTGGCTGGCCAAGCTGCTGGGCAAGGGCACGCAGCGGCGCCTGCGCTTCAGCGTGCCGGACGAGGAAGAGGCGGAGGACTGAGCGGCCGGCCGCGGGCGTTCGCTCGCGCGGTCCGTGACAAGGTGAAACACAAAATCGGTCGTGTTCCGCGACCCGCGATGGTATCCGTTCTGGGGTAGGTACGGCGGACGCTGCATCGGTCCGTCGCGCAGATCGTCAATCCCTTGCCCGAAGAGAGAGCCATGCTGCAGACGTTTCGTCTGATCCTCAAAACGGTCCGTTATGTGGGCTGGTCGCTGTTCTGGTTGCTGATCTGGGACATCATCGTCACCGCCTACTACATGCTGTTCCTCGACAGCCGGGTGAGCTTTCCCCTGATGCCCCTGACCCTGGTGGGTTCGGCGCTGGTGGTGCTGATCAGCTTCAGGAACAGCAGCGCCTACAACCGCTGGTGGGAGGCCCGCACCCTGTGGGGGGCGATGACCAACAACTCGCGCAGCTTCGCCCGCGAGGTGCTGACGCTGGTGGACGACCCCGACGGCCTCAATCCGGTGAAGGCGACCCTGCTGCGCCGGCAGGTGGCCTACACCAGGAGCCTGGCCGCGCAGCTGCGCGGCGAGGAATGTCCCACGGAGGTCGCCACGCTGATCCCCGCCGAGGAATACGAGCGGCGCAGCCAGACCAACAACTTCGCCAACAACGTCCTGCAGGGCTCCGCCGCCCTGCTGGCCGGCGAATACCGGGCGGGACGGCTGGACAGCATCGGTTTCATGCGCCTCGAGTCGACCATGGTCGAGCTCTCCAACTGCCAGGGCGGCCTGGAGCGGATCGCCAACACGCCCTTGCCCTATCCCTACGCCTACTTCCCCGGCCTGTTCATCAGCCTGTTCTGCATGATCGTGCCCATCGGCCTGGTGGATTCGCTGGGCTGGTTCACCCCGCTGGCCTCCACGGTGGCCGGCTTCATGCTGCTGGTGATCGAGCGGATCGGCGCCGATCTGCAGAGCCCGTTCCAGAAGAGCGAGCATCAGATCCAGACGGACGCGCTGTGCGCCAACATCCAGAAGAACCTCGATGCCATGCTGCGCGACGCCGACAGACGGGGCGCCCGGGCGCGCGTGGCGAGCTGAGCGCGGGTTCAGTCGCCCAGCCGTTCGTAGCGTTCCTGGCGGAAGCGGGGCGTGCAGATGCAGTAGAACACCAGCTCGATCTCGCCGACGTTGCGGATCTGCTGCGGCGTGCCCGCCGGGATCAGCACCAGGTCGCCGGGGCCGACCTCGTCTTCCAGCGGCCCGCCGAAGCCGACCCGGCCGCGCCCTTCGACGATCAGATAGCGCTCGACGATGCCGTGCAGGCGATGCAGCTGGGTGGTCACGCCGGGGGCCACGCTCGCCCGGGCGACCGAGAGGCCGGGTTCGCCGGCATGGTTGAGCAGCTCGAGAATCCGGCAGCGCTCGGCGGTGAAGAAGCTTGCCGCCGGATCGGGACGGATGATGCTGGGCTTCATGGGGATGTCCTCCCGTTCGCGCGTCCGGCGCCGCCGGGCCGGTGCGGACTCATGCCGGGGCCTCCTCGCCGTGTCCGGCCGTCACGCGACCGACCGCGCCGGCCTCGGCCATGCGCTTGAGAGCCACGTAGTCGATCTTGCCGGAGCCGAGCAGGGGCAGGGCGTCGAGCCGCACGATCGCCCGCGGCACGGCCAGTTCCGGTACGCCCTGGGCCCGGGCCGCGGCAAGCAGTTGCTCGCGGGACAGCGCGGGTGCACTGGTGAACAGCACCAGGGCCTCGCCCTTGGCGGCATCGCTGCGGGTGGAGGCGGCGTGGGCGAACCCCGGCGCGGCGCCGGCGGCGATGCCTTCGACCAGCTCCAGCGAGACCATTTCCCCGGCGATCTTGGCGAAGCGCTTGAGCCGACCGCGGATGAACAGGAAGCCGTCGTCGTCCAGTTCGACGATGTCGCCGGTGGCGTACCAGCCCGCTTCCCGGCCCGCCGGCGGCTGGAGCTCGCCGGGGCGCTCGTGGAGCAGGTAGCCGAGCATCAGGTTGGGGCCCTTCACGTGCAGGGCGCCGCCGCCTTCGATGCCCGGCACCGGCTCCAGTGCGTATTCCATGCCCGGCAGCAGCTGGCCGACGCTGCCGCGGCGGCAGGCCATGGGCACGTTGAACGCCACCACCGGGGCGCATTCGGTGACGCCGTAGCCCTCGAGGATGCGGATGCCGAACTTCTCCTGCCACAGCTGGCGCACGTCCTCGGCCAGCCGCTCGGCCCCGGCCACCACGTAGCGCATGCGGCCGAAGTCGTAGGGATGGGCGTGTCGGCCGTAGTGGGCGAGGAAGGTGGAGGTGCCGAACAGCATGTTGCAGTCGCGGTCGTAGACCAGCTCGGGAATCGCCTTGTAATGCAGCGGGCTGGGGTAGAGGAACACCTTGCAGCCGGCCACCAGCGGCAGCAGCGCGCCGCAGGTGAAGCCGAAGGAATGGAACAGCGGCATCGCCATCATGAACTTGTCGTGCGGGGTGAAATCCGCCATCGCCCGGATCTGCGCGACGTTGGCCAGCAGCGAGTCGTGGGAATGCACCACGCCCTTGGCCTTGCCTTCGGAGCCGGAGGTGAACAGCACCAGCGCGGCATCCCCGGGGCGCTGGAAGGCGGCGGCGCGGCGCGGGAACAGCAGGTGCCAGAGGACCCAGAGCTTGTCGCCGGCGCCGAACTGCGCGCGGAGGTCCTCCAGGTAGTGCACGCGGATGCCGGGCATCTGTACCAGCAGGTCGGTCAGGTCGGCCTTCTGCAGGAAGGTGCGCGAGGCGACCACGCTGCGGATGCCGGCGGCCGCGCAGGCCGAACGCAGGCCTTCGGCGCCGGCGGTGTAGTTGAGCATGGCCGGGATGCGCCGGCCGAGCGAGAGACCGAGCAGCAGCGCGAGGGTCGGGGTGGCGTTCGGCGCCAGCACGCCGATCACCTCGCCGGGGACCGTCTGGCGGCCGAGGATGCGGGCGATGCCCAGGGCCATCTGCAGCAGGGAACCGTAGGAGTCCTCGCGCAGGCGCACGTCCTCCACCAGCCGGTAACGGCTGCCGAACTCCGCCCGCGCCTGGAGGAAGGCCTCGAACAGGGTGTGCCGCGGACGGGTGGCGACCAGCATCTCCTGCAGGATCTGCCGCAGCTGCTCGCCGGCGGGACGACGGCGCAGCCGGGCCGAGGGCTGCCCGGAGAGGTCGATGCGCCGCGGCGGCTGGATGAACAGGCGGATCTTCGGCAGCAGGCGGCGCGGAAAGAGGCCGCCCAGGCGGCCGAAGAAGCTGCGTCCGGCGCCCTCGATGCGGATCGGCACCAGGTTCGCACCGGTGCGGGCGGCGACCAGGGCGGCGCCGTCGTAGACCTTCATCAGCGAGCCGGTGCGGGTGATCCGCCCCTCGGGAAAGATCGCCACCGGTCGTCCGGACTCCACCAGCCGCACGATCTGCTTGATCGCCAGCGGGTTGTCCGAATCCACCGCCAGATGGGAGGCGAAGCCGAGCAGGAAGCGGAACAGCGGACGGCTGGCGATCTGGGTATGCACCACGAATACCGGATCGACCGGTAGGAAGGCCCAGAGCAGCACGCCATCGAGGAAGGATTCGTGGTTGGCGACGATCAGCGTGCGCGGATCGCGCAGCGGCCCGGGATCGCCCAGGACTTCGACGCGAAACAGCAGCTTGAGCAGGATGCGCAGGACGCTCTTGAGCATTGTCACTCCCTTGTCGGACTTGGCACGGGTGCCCGTCTGGCCGGGCGGAGGGAGGATGACGATTGGCGCGAGAAAGTCAAACCGGAGGGAGACGGGCGGAGCTTTCCCGACCCGCAAAAAAAAGACCCCCCTGGAGGGGGGGTTAGGCTAAATGGCCTAATGGAGCATCCGTGCTGCGTGAATCAAACCGGACCGCGATGCTCGCGCTGAACCTTGCTGACGAAGGCCAGGCATTCGCTGAAGCTCAGACTGTCGAACTTGGGCTTGTAGGCGGCGAGGCCCTCGGCCATGGTGATGACCTTGTCCTCGGCGCTCTGACCCTTGAAGTCCTCCTTGTCGAGGCGCAGGTCGTCCATCAGGGTGTTCCAGGCGGCGCCGCCGTCCGGATGGGGCAGCAGAATGATGCCGACGCCGTCGAGGTCGGTGGTCAGCGACTTGGTCAGATCCTCGACGTAGAACAGCACGCGGATGTCGGCGGCCAGATCGCTGCGGTAGCGCTCGACGAACAGCGGTACCTCGGCCAGATGGGCGACGATGCCGCTGATCATGCTGATCTTGCCGTCCTTGACCAGCAGGGTGGCCTGCTTGACCACCGCAGTCGGCGGCAGACGGCGGCCGGCGTCGTCGGCGATCTCGCCTTCGGTCAGCACCAGATCCCCCCGATAGGCCTCAGTGCCGGCCTGGCTGGTCGGGCCCTTGACGCTGAGGTTGCACAGCAGGTTTTGCGCTTCGTAGGTTTTCAACAGCATGGTCGTGCTCTCTTCTCGGTGGAACGGATCAGGCCACCTGGGTGGCGGTGGGGCAGGCGAGGTCGAGCAGGTCGCTGCAGTCGGCCTCGATCAGATGCAGGTTCTTGCGTTCGCAGACCTTGCCCTCCTTGGCGCTCGGATCGGCGATCAGGACCCAGCCGGCCGGATCGGCGGCATCGTGGATCAGGTCGCTCATCACCATGCGCTCGGTGTCGCGGTTGAAGCGCATGCCGAGGAACAGGTAGCGCTTGTTCTTGCGCAGCTGCTTGATCCAGGCCGGCACGGCGAAGCCGCCCATCAGCTCGGTGATGTAATCGACGAAGTCGGCATCCGAGGCCACGTAGCTCGGCTTGGGCAGCGGCGTGCCGAGCGGCTTGAACAGCACCGGCAGGGCGGTGTCGACCTCGTTCAGGCTGATGCTGCGGTACTGGCCGTCGTCGAACTGGTAGAGATCGAAGCGATAGGGGGTGGCGGCGATGCGCGCGGCGCCGACCACCAGGGTGTGCTTGCGGTCGGCATAGCAGCGCTGCAGCAGGGTGTCGCGGTTGCAGTCGATCACGTAGGGCAGGTTCAGGCCGGCCAGCCAGGCGTGAAAGGGCGAGGCGCTCCAGTTGTCGCCGCCGTAGGTCTCGTTGAGGAAGCGCTCGATGTAGCTGCGCCCCTTCTTGTTTTCCAGGTGCATGGCGGCCCGCGGGAATTCGTACATCAGCCGCGGCGCCATGGGTTGGCCGCCGGTCATGGCGAGGATCAGGCTGTCGCTGTCGGCCGGCATCGGCTTGCCGGTCTGCCGATCGACCACACTACGCAGCACGCCGGGCCCCAGGTAGGGAACGATGTCGCCGGCGCCGAGCTGCGCAAGGACTTCCTTTATCAAGCTGTTGTTCACGGGACTCTCCTGCTGGGTATGGGGCGTAAGAGCGGAATAACCACGGCAATATGCGCGCCATATTCGGCAGAAGTTTGCAACTTGTTGATATAACGACGATTAAGTAAAAAAGTCGGAAATAACGAAGTTGCCAGATAACAACAAGAAGAGAACTCGGTACGACAAATTGTCAGTTTTACAACATCGATTAAAACGCTCGGGTAATTGTCCGCACGGGCATTCGGAAAGTTTGTTGGGTTGTCGTCATTGCAACATGGGCATTTCCCCATTGTTATATATCGCACCGCCTAAAAGTGCCTTTTCTGTCAACATAATTCCTTAAAAAACAGTTAGTTATAAATATTCCTCAGTCGCTGGCACAAACACTGCACCTGGGACTTTGCGCGGGCTCTTTCGTGCCTACGGCCCACTTTCAAAGTGGTAACGAAACCTGAGGAACTCAATTATGGCTATGCGTCAATGCGCTATCTACGGAAAGGGTGGGATCGGTAAATCGACTACCACTCAGAACCTCGTGGCTGCCCTGGCCGAGATGGGCAAAAAAGTGATGATCGTCGGTTGCGACCCGAAAGCCGACTCCACTCGCCTGATTCTGCACTCCAAGGCTCAGAACACCATTATGGAAATGGCTGCCGAGGCCGGCACCGTCGAAGACCTCGAGCTGGAAGACGTGCTCAAGGTCGGCTTCGGTGGCGTCAAGTGCGTCGAGTCCGGTGGTCCGGAGCCGGGCGTCGGCTGCGCCGGCCGTGGCGTGATCACCGCGATCAACTTCCTGGAAGAGGAAGGCGCCTATGACGAGGACCTGGACTTCGTCTTCTACGACGTACTGGGCGACGTGGTGTGCGGTGGCTTCGCCATGCCCATCCGCGAGAACAAGGCTCAGGAAATCTACATCGTCTGCTCCGGCGAGATGATGGCCATGTACGCCGCCAACAACATCTCCAAGGGCATCGTGAAGTACGCCAACTCCGGTGGCGTGCGCCTGGCCGGCCTGATCTGCAACAGCCGCCAGACCGACCGCGAGGACGAGCTGATCATCGCCCTGGCCGAGAAGCTGGGCACCCAGATGATCCACTTCGTGCCGCGTGACAACGTCGTGCAGCGCGCCGAAATCCGCCGCATGACCGTGATCGAGTACGACCCGGCTGCCAAGCAGGCCGACGAGTACCGTTCTCTGGCCAAGAAGATCTACGAGAACAAGAAGCTGGTCATCCCGACCCCGATCACCATGGACGAACTCGAAGCGCTGCTGATGGAGTTCGGCGTCATGGACGTCGAGGACGAGAGCATCGTCGGCAAGACCGCCGCCGAAGAAGCCTGATCGCTCCGCTTCAGTAGGACGGGGCAGGGCAGATGGGCCCTGCCGGGTGTCGCACTGCGCGGCGCGCAGTGCGGCGTATCCGTTACCCGCAAATGAACGCAAGGCAAGAGGAGTCATACCATGTCCGGTATGTCACGCGAAGAGGTCGAAAGCCTCATCCAGGAAGTCCTGGAAGTTTACCCCGAGAAAGCCCGCAAGGACCGCGCCAAGCACCTCACCCCGAATGATCCGAGCCTGGAACAGTCGAAGAAGTGCATCACCTCCAACAAGAAGTCGCAGCCGGGTCTGATGACCATCCGCGGCTGTGCCTATGCCGGTTCCAAGGGCGTGGTCTGGGGTCCGATCAAGGACATGATCCACATCTCCCACGGCCCGGTAGGCTGCGGCCAGTATTCGCGTGCCGGCCGGCGCAACTACTACATCGGCACCACCGGCGTTAACGCCTTCGTCACCATGAACTTCACCTCGGACTTCCAGGAGAAGGACATCGTCTTCGGCGGCGACAAGAAGCTGGCCAAGCTGATCGACGAGATCGAGACCCTGTTCCCGCTGAACAAGGGCATCTCCATCCAGTCCGAGTGCCCGATCGGCCTGATCGGCGACGACATCGAAGCCGTCGCCAAGCGCAAGGCCGCCGAGCACGAGACCACCGTGGTGCCGGTGCGCTGCGAAGGCTTCCGCGGGGTTTCCCAGTCCCTCGGCCACCACATCGCCAACGACGCCGTGCGCGACTGGGTGCTGAGCGCTCGCGACGACGACAACTCCTTCGAAACCACCCCGTACGACGTGGCCATCATCGGTGACTACAACATCGGCGGTGACGCCTGGTCCTCGCGCATCCTGCTCGAGGAAATGGGCCTGCGCGTGGTCGCCCAGTGGTCCGGCGACGGTTCCATCTCCGAGATCGAGCTGACCCCGAAGGTCAAGCTGAACCTGGTGCACTGCTACCGCTCGATGAACTACATCTCCCGCCACATGGAAGAGAAGTACGGCATCCCATGGATGGAGTACAACTTCTTCGGCCCGACCAAGACCGTCGAATCCCTGCGCGCCATCGCCAAGCAGTTCGACGAGAGCATCCAGGCCAAGTGCGAGGAAGTCATCGCCAAGTACAAGCCGGAATGGGATGCGGTGGTCGCCAAGTACCGCCCGCGCCTGGAAGGCAAGCGCGTCATGCTCTACATCGGCGGCCTGCGTCCGCGTCACGTGATCGGCGCCTACGAGGACCTGGGCATGGAAGTGGTCGGTACCGGCTACGAGTTCGCCCACAACGACGACTACGACCGCACCCTGAAGGAAATGGGTAGCGCCACCCTGCTGTACGACGACGTCACCGGCTACGAGTTCGAAGAGTTCGTCAAGCGCATCAAGCCCGACCTGATCGGCTCCGGCATCAAGGAAAAGTTCATCTTCCAGAAGATGGGCATCCCGTTCCGTCAGATGCACTCCTGGGACTACTCCGGCCCGTACCACGGCTTCGACGGCTTCGCCATCTTCGCCCGTGACATGGACATGACCCTGAACAACCCGTGCTGGAACAAGCTGCAGGCTCCCTGGCAGAAGGCTGAAGAAGCCTCCGAGAAAGTGGCCGCCAGCGCCTGATATTCGCCGTAGTGCACAACGTCCCGCTGCAGGCCGGGGCACAGCTCGGTCTGCAGCCGGTATCCGACATCGCCGTCACAGATGAGTGAGGCGTAGGAGAGAGTCATGAGCCAGCAAGTCGATAACATCAAACCCAGCTATCCGCTGTTCCGCGACGAAGAATACAAGGACATGCTTGCCAAGAAGCGCGATGCCTTCGAAGAGAAGCATCCGCAGGACAAGATCGACGAAGTCTTCCAGTGGACCACCACCCAGGAATACCAGGAGCTGAACTTCCAGCGCGAAGCGCTGACCGTCAACCCGGCCAAGGCCTGCCAGCCGCTGGGTTCGGTGCTCTGCGCCCTGGGCTTCGAGAAGACCATGCCCTACGTGCACGGCTCGCAGGGTTGCGTCGCCTACTTCCGTACCTACTTCAACCGTCACTTCCGCGAGCCGGTGTCCTGCGTGTCCGACTCGATGACCGAAGACGCCGCGGTGTTCGGTGGTCAGCAGAACATGAAGGACGGCCTGCAGAACTGCAAGGCCACCTACAAGCCGGACATGATCGCCGTGTCCACCACCTGCATGGCCGAGGTCATCGGCGACGACCTCAACGCCTTCATCAACAACTCGAAGAAGGAAGGGTTCATTCCTGACGAGTACCCGGTGCCCTTCGCCCACACCCCGAGCTTCGTCGGCAGCCACGTCACCGGCTGGGACAACATGTTCGAGGGCATCGCCCGCTACTTCACCCTGAACCACATGGATGACAAGGTGGTGGGCAGCAACCACAAGGTCAACGTGGTTCCGGGCTTCGAGACCTACCTGGGCAACTTCCGCGTCATCAAGCGCATGCTCAAGGAAATGGATGTCGGCTTCAGCTTCCTCTCCGATCCGGAAGAGGTGCTGGATACCCCGGCCGACGGCCAGTTCCGCATGTACGCCGGCGGCACCACCCAGGACGAGATCAAGGACGCGCCGAACGCCATCACCACCCTGCTGCTGCAGCCGTGGCACCTGGAGAAGACCAAGAAGTTCGTCGAGGGAACCTGGAAGCACGACGTACCGAAGCTGAACATCCCGATGGGCCTGGACTGGACCGACGAATTCCTGATGAAGATCAGCGAAGTCACCGGCCAGCCGATCCCGGCCAGCCTGGCCAAGGAGCGCGGCCGCCTGGTCGACATGATCACCGACTCCCACACCTGGCTGCACGGCAAGAAGTTCGCCATCTGGGGCGACCCGGACTTCGTCATGGGCCTGGCCAAGTTCCTGCTGGAACTGGGTTGCGAGCCGACTCACATCCTCTGCCACAACGGCAACAAGCGCTGGAAGAAGGCGATGGACGCCATCCTCGAAGCCTCGCCGTACGGCAAGGACTGCACCGTTCACGTTGGCAAGGACCTGTGGCACCTGCGCTCGCTGGTCTTCACCAACAAGCCGGACTTCATGATCGGCAACAGCTACGGCAAGTTCATCCAGCGCGACACCCTGCACAAGGGCAAGGAGTTCGAGGTTCCGCTGATCCGCATCGGCTTCCCGATCTTCGACCGTCACCACCTGCACCGCTCCACCACCATGGGCTACGAGGGCGCCATGCAGATGCTGACCACCATCGTCAACGCCATCCTCGAGCGTCTGGACGAGGAAACCCGCGGTATGCAGACCACCGACTACAACTACGACCTGGTTCGCTAAGTCGCAAGGTAGTCACTGCCGGGGCGGCGCTCGCCGCCTCGGCACCCTTTCCGGCGGCTGCCGCGGGCTCTCTCTCCTGGCCCGCGACAGCCGCCACCCTGTCAAGGAGCAAGCCCATGCCCAGCGTCATGATCCGCCGCAATCAGCAAGGTCAGCTGACCTTCTACATCGCCAAGAAGGACCAGGAGGAAATCGTGGTCTCGCTGGAGCACGACAGTCCCGAGAGCTGGGGCGGCCAGGTCACTCTCGGCGACGGCTCCAGCTACTACATCGAGCCGATCCCGCAGCCCAAGCTGCCGATCACCGTTCGCGCCAAGCGAGCCGGCGAGGCCTAGGAGCATGAATGCGCACACGCCATACGGCCAGGCACGACTGCCGGCCCATCTGGCCCTGCGCATCGCCCTGGCTGCCCGCGTGCTCAAGGGGGTGGATACCGCCCTCCTGCTGCGCGCCCTGATCGCCGCCGTCGGCGAGCCGATCACCGAGGCCCGTCTGGCCAAGCTGCGCGGCTCCCGCCTGCGGACCCGGCTGCTGGAGGCCGGTGGTGGCGGCGAAGCGTCGCCGGTCATCTCCGAAGGCCAGCTGCAGCGCGCCCTCAGCCTGCTCAAGGGCCGCGGCGTGCGCATGCCGGAGGAGCCGCCGCCGACGCCGCAGCCCTACCGCGAGGGCGAGCTGCAGGATTCCGTGCGCATCGCCTGCGCCTCGGACAATGGCGAGCGCCTCGACGGCAGCTTCGGCAACTGCGCGCGCTTTCTCGTCTACCAGATCTCGCCCAGCGCCAGCCGACTCATCGACGTCCGCCAGCCCGGCCCCTGTTCGGCGGAAGAGGACCGCAACGCCCTGCGCGCCCAGCTGCTCGCCGACTGCCAGTTGCTCTACACCCTGAGCATCGGCGGGCCGGCGGCGGCCAAGGTGATCCGCGCCGGGGTGCACCCGGTCAAGCTCGCCCGGCCGCAGCCGGCGCGGGAAATCGTCGAGGAGCTGCAGCGGGTGCTGGCCACCGCGCCGCCGCCCTGGCTGGCCAAGGCCATGGGCGCCGAGCCCGGCCGCCGCGTGCGTTTCACTCAGTAACCGCTTCCTCGAGGAACCAGCCATGATCAGCCAGACCCTTCTCGACGACGTCATCCGCCAGGCCGAGCAGTCGGTGCTCGACGAAAGCCTGCTCGTCGGCCTGCGCAGTGCACATCCCGGCGTGCATTTCACCTGCTGCATGGACGACGACATCGTGGTCAACGCCAAGCCGGTCGCCCAGCGACCGGGTTTCAACGTCTACCTGGTCAACTCCAGCAACCACTGCTCGGTGCTGACCAACGACCTGGACGGCGCCTCCGGCATCGTCCTGGCGGAAATCATCCCGGACTGAGGTTGGCCATGCGCGACGATCTAGGCGAGGACATCACTCCCATCGGCGACTGCCGGGCCTGCAGCTTCCGCGGCAACCTGCTGCTCGCCGGGCGCTGCAGCCCCGGCGATGCCTGCGTGGCGGTGGAAAGCGGGCGGCAGATCGACCGCTTCTTCCGCAACAACCCGCACATCGCCGTGCATTACCTCGGCGATCCCTTCTGGGAGCGCCGCGCCATCGCCGTGCGCTACTCCCCGGTGGAGGCGCTCGCCCCGCTGATCCGCGACAGCGACGAGGCGGTGCGCCGCGCCGTGGCCTATCGCCTGCCGCGCGAGCAGCTCATCGCACTGATCCACGACGAGGACCGCGAGGTGCGCATCACCGTGGCCGACCGCCTGCCGCCCGAGCAGCTGGAGCAGATGGCCGCCGACCGGGACTACCTGGTGCGCGCCTACGTAGTCCAGCGCATCGCCCCGGGCCGGCTGTTCCGTTTCATGCGCGACGAGGACCGCCAGGTGCGCAAGCTGGTGGCCAAGCGTTTGCCGGACGAGAGCCTCGGCCTGATGGCCCAGGACCCGGAGCCGGAAGTGCGCCGCATCGTGGCCTCGCGCCTGGCCGGCGCCGACGTGGTGGAAATGCTCAACGACCCGGACTGGACGGTGCGCCTGGCTGCGGTGGAGAACGCCCCGCTGGAATCTCTGCGCGAGCTGGACGAGCAGGACCCGGAAGTGAAGCGGGCGATCGAGGAGCGGCTGGCGGTTGGGCGCTAGTCCGCCGCGGCGGTCAAGCTGTCAGCGTGGCCGCTGCAGGCGCCTAGTGTTGACCAGCTCCACCGCTCGCGCGCGCAGCTGGCCGCAGCCGCCCTCGACGTCCTGGCCGGCCGAATTGCGCACCTTGGTCAGCACGCCGCGGCTGTGCAGGTAGCGCACCATCTCGACGATCCGCTCGCCGGCGGGGCGCCGGTAGTCGTCGGCTTCCAGGCTGTTGTAGGGGATCAGGTTCATCACCGCGTACTTGCCCTTGAGCAGGCGCAGGATACCGTCCAGCTCCTCCTGGCCGTCGTTGATCCCGGCCAGCAGGGTCCACTGGTACTGGATCGGGTAGCCGACCGTGCGGGCGTAGCGCTCGCCCAGCTCTACCAGCTCCGCCGGATCGATGGGCGGGGCTTTGGGCAGCAGCTCCCGGCGCAGGTCGGCGCGGGTGCTGTGCAGGGACAGGGCCAGGGCGGGTTTCACCCGCTCCCGCGGCAGGCGCTCGAACACCCGCGGATCGCCGACCGTGGAGAACACCAGGTTCTTGTGGCCGATGTTGCCTTCGCTGCCGAGCAGGTCGATGGCTTCCAGCACATTGTCCAGGTTGTGCGCCGGTTCGCCCATGCCCATGAACACCACCTTCTTCACCGGGCGGAAGCGGCGGGCGAGGGCGACCTGGGCGACGATCTCGGCGCTGCCCAGCTGGCGCAACAGGCCGCTCTTGCCGGTCATGCAGAACACGCAGCCCACCGCGCAGCCGACCTGGCTCGACACGCACAGCCCGTCGCGGGGCAGCAGCACGCTTTCCACCATCTGCCCGTCGGACAGCTCGACCAGCAGGCGCGCGGAGCCGTCCGCCCCCGGGTGCTCGGAGCGCAATCGCACCAGGCCGTCCAGTTCGCGGACCAGCTGCGGCAGCGCCTCGCGCACGGCGAGGGGCAGGAAGTCCTGCGCCTGCTGGTTGCGCCGGCCGCTGTCCAGCGGCCGGCCCTGCAGCCAGGCACGCAGGATCCGCCCGCTATGGAGGGGCAGGGCGCCGAGCTCGGCGAGGCGGTGGTGAAGGTCTTGGATGCGCATGGGGCGCGCATCCTATCACCCCGCCGGGGCGAATTCATGCGCCCGCGACCTTCCGTCCGGCGGATAGCCCGTCCGCCGCCGGTGGCGGGGGCGGTTCCGCTTCCCCGCTTGTCACAAAACCGACACCCCGACGCCTTTGCGACAAAGTCATGAAGCTACAAGCCCAGACAAATCAGTGAGTTAGCTTCTGGTACAGGCATTGCACCATCCCCTCCAGAGAGCTGCACCTACGACCAGAGGGGTATGCGATGAAAGCCAAGGATATTGCCGAGCTGCTCGACGAGCCCGCCTGCAGCCACAACAAGAAGGAGAAGTCCGGCTGCTCCAAGCCCAAGCCGGGCGCCACCGACGGTGGCTGCGCCTTCGACGGGGCGCAGATCGCGCTGCTGCCGATCGCCGACGTGGCGCACATCGTCCACGGGCCGATCGCCTGCGCCGGCAGTTCCTGGGACAACCGCGGCACCCGCTCCAGCGGCCCCGACCTCTATCGCATCGGCATGACCACCGACCTCACCGAGCAGGACGTGATCATGGGCCGCGCCGAGAAGCGCCTGTTCCATGCCATCCGCCAGGCGGTGGAGACCTACGCGCCGCCGGCGGTGTTCGTCTACAACACCTGCGTGCCGGCGCTGATCGGCGACGACGTGGAGGCGGTGTGCAAGGCCGCCAGCGAGCACTTCGCGACCCCGGTGGTGCCGGTGGACGCCGCCGGCTTCTACGGCACCAAGAACCTCGGCAACCGCATCGCCGGCGAGGCCATGGTCAAGTACGTGGTCGGCACCCGCGAGCCCGAGCCGGTCCCGGTGGCCAGCCAGCGCCCCGGCATCCGCGTGCACGACGTCAACCTGATCGGCGAATACAACATCGCCGGCGAGTTCTGGCACGTGCTGCCGCTGCTCGACGAACTGGGCCTGCGGGTGCTCTGCACCCTCTCCGGCGACGCCCGTTTCCACCAGGTGCAGACCATGCACCGCGCCGAAGTGAACATGATGGTCTGCTCCAAGGCCATGCTCAATGTCGCCCGAAAGCTGCAGGAGCGCTACGGCACGCCCTGGTTCGAGGGTAGCTTCTACGGCATCACCGACACCTCCCAGGCGCTGCGCGATTTCGCCCGGCTGATCGGCGACCCCGATCTCAGCGAGCGCACCGAGGCGCTGATCGCCCGGGAAGAAGCCAAGATCCGCCGCGCGCTGGAGCCCTGGCGCGAACGTCTGTCCGGCAAGCGCGTGCTGCTCTACACCGGCGGGGTGAAGTCCTGGTCGGTGATCTCCGCCCTGCAGGACCTGGGCATGAAGGTGGTCGCCACCGGCACCAAGAAGTCCACCGAGGAGGACAAGGCACGCATCCGCGAGTTGATGGGCGACGACGTGAAGATGCTCGACGAGGGCAACGCGCGGGTGCTGCTGAAGACCGTGGATGAATACAAGGCCGACATCCTCATCGCCGGCGGCCGCAACATGTACACCGCCCTCAAGGGGCGCATTCCCTTCCTCGATATCAACCAGGAGCGCGAATTCGGCTACGCCGGTTACGACGGCATGCTCGAACTGGTGCGCCAGCTGTGCCTGACCATCGAGAGTCCGGTGTGGGAGGCGGTGCGCCGCCCGGCGCCCTGGGCCGGCGCCGCATCCCAGGCGGCGCCGCTGAGCGCGGTGGCTGCGGCCCCGCTCGCCGCCCCGACCAAAGCCGCGTGAGGGACAGACCATGGCCGAGATCGTCAACCGCAAGAAAGCCCTGGCCGTCAGCCCGCTGAAGGCCAGCCAGACCATGGGCGCCGCCCTGGCCTTCCTCGGCATGACCCGCAGCATGCCGCTGCTGCACGGCTCGCAGGGCTGCACCGCCTTCGCCAAGGTGTTCTTCGTCCGCCACTTCCGCGAGCCGGTGCCGCTGCAGACCACGGCGATGGACCAGGTCAGCTCGATCATGGGCGCCGACGAGAACATCGTCGAGGCGCTGAAGACCATCTGCGAGAAGCAGGACCCGGCCGTCATCGGCCTGGTCACCACCGGCCTCGCGGAAACCCAGGGCTGCGACCTGAACAGCGCCCTGCACCAGTTCCGCAGCGAATACGACGAGTACGACAAGACCGCCATCGTCCCGGTCAACACCCCGGACTTCACCGGCAGCTTCGAGAGCGGCTTCGCCGCCGCGGTGAAGGCGATCGTCGAGACCCTGGTGCCCGAGAGCCACGGTCAGGCCGGCCAGCGCCCGCGCCAGGTCAACGTGCTGTGCACCGCCAACCTCACCCCCGGCGATCTGGAGTTCATCGCCGAGAGCATCGAGAGCTTCGGCCTGCGGCCGCTGCTGATTCCCGATCTGTCCGGCTCCCTCGACGGCCACCTGGACGACGCCCGCTTCAACCCGCTGACCACCGGCGGGCTGACCCTGGACGAGCTGGCCACGGCGGGGCAGAGCGTCGCCACCCTGGTGGTCGGCCAGAGCCTCAATGGCGCCGCCGATGCGCTGGCGGCGCGCACCGGCGTGCCGGACCGGCGCTTCGGCGTGCTGCTCGGCCTCGACGAGGTTGACGCCTGGCTGACGGCGCTGGCCGAGATCAGCGGCAATCCGGTGCCCGAGCGCTGGCAGCGCCAGCGCCGCCAGTTGCAGGACGCCATGCTCGACACCCACTTCATGCTCGGCTACGCCCGGGTGGCCATCGCCGCCGACCCCGACCTGCTGCTCGGCTTCGACGCCCTGCTGCGCGGCATGGGCGCGCAGACCGTCGCCGCCGTGGTGCCGGCCAAAGCGCCGGCCCTGGCGGCCTCGCCCCTGGCGAGCATCCAGGTCGGCGACCTGGAGGATCTGGAGCAGGCGGCCGGCGCCGGCCAGGCCCAGCTGATCCTCGGCAACAGCCACGCCCTGGCCAGCGCCCAGCGCCTCGGCGTGCCGCTGCTGCGCATGGGCTTTCCCCAGTACGACCTGATCGGCGGTTTCCAGCGCTGCTGGTGCGGTTACCGGGGCACCGCCCAGGCGCTGTTCGACATGGCCAACCTGCTGGTCGAGCACCACCAGGGCATCCCCGCCTATCACTCGATCTACGCGCAGCAACCCGCAACCGAACCCCAGCAGCAATGGAGGCACTGAAGCCATGGCCAGCCCAACCCGACAACTGCAGGTACTGGATGGAGAGGACGACGGCACCCTGCTGAAGGTCGCCTTCGCCTCGTCCGATCGCGAGAACGTCGACCAGCACTTCGGTTCCTCGCGCTCCTTCGTCATCTACGGCGTCAACCCGGAACAGTCGCAGCTGCTCTCGGTGGTCGAGTTCGGCGAGCTCGACCAGGATGGCAACGAGGACAAGCTGGTGACCAAGCTGGAGCTGCTCAAGGGCTGCATCGCCGTCTATTGCCGCGCCTGCGGCGCCTCGGCGGTGCGCCAGCTGATGGCCATCGGCGTGCAGCCGGTCAAGGTCGCCGAGACCGCACGCATCGACGAGCTCATCGAAACCCTCCAGGCCGAGCTGCGCGAGGGCCCTTCGGCCTGGCTGGCCAAGGCCATCCGCCGTACCCAGGGGGCCGACCGCCAGCGTTTCGACGCCATGGCCGCCGAGGCCTGGGACGAATAGGACCCGACCGAATCACCACGAGGAAGCAACCATGTTCGATGCACAGGAACAACAAGCCGTCGTCCGGGAAGACGACCAGGCTCTGCAGCAGCCGATCATCAGGCAGATGGTCGTGCAACTGCGCGCCATGGACAGCTACGGCACCTACGACACCTGGAGCGATGCCCGCGTGCTCGACCCGCTGGTGCTGACCAAGGAGCGGCGCAAGGCCATTCCGGTGGTGGGCGATCCCGACGAGACCACCATTTCCCGGGTCAAGGCCTACTACAACGCCCTCGCCCAGCTGGTCGAGGGCGAGACCGGACTGCTGGCCGTGCCGGTGATCAACATCACCCACGAAGGCTTCGGTCGCGCGCTGATCCTGGTCGGCAAGCTGGTGGCCCTGGACAAGACCCTGCGCGACGTGCACCGCTTCGGCTTCGAGTCCCTGGACGCGCTCGCCGGCGAGGCGCAGAAGCTGGTGGACAAGGCCGTCAGCCTGGTCAACGGCAATCGGGCGGTCGCCGAGCTCTGAGGGTAGCCAGATGAACGAAGAAGAACTCAAGGCCCTGAAGAAGGAAGTCAGTCAGAAGAAGCGCATCGCCACCGACTGGGCTTCGCAGATCCACGACCTGGTCGAGGATCGTCTGCTGACCGACTACGACACCTTGCCGGAACTGGCCCGGCAGGCCCACCAGGCCTGCGTCGACTGGGCCGAGACCAAGGCCCGGCTGGAGGCCGCCGAGGCGGTCTGAGCCGGCAGGGCGAGCCGGCCCGGCGCCGTCCGGGGCCGGCCGCCGATTCCAACCCAAGATCCAGAGCGGGCTTCGAACCGCCGTTTCGACAACCGTTAGCCTCCGCCACCGCCGGTGGCGGGCAGGAGATAGTGCATGGCTGAGGCAATGATTACCGGGCGTACCCGGGGCGGGGCAGAGTGGACTCCGGAGTTCGTCACCGAACTCGACGCGAAGAAGTGCATCGGCTGCGGCCGCTGCTACAAGGTCTGTCCGCGCGACGTGTTCACCCTGGTCGAGCGCGCCGAGATGGTCGAGGACGACGACTTCTACGACGACGACGACGAGATGATGGTGATGGCCATCTCCGACGGCCTCGACTGCATCGGCTGCAAGGCCTGCTCCGCGGTCTGCCCGAAGCAGTGCCACACCCACCAGGCCCTGGCGGGCTGAGGAGAGGCGAACATGGCCAAGCCGGAATTCCACATTTTCGTTTGCATCCAAAGGCGCGCCGACGGGCATCCGCGCGGCAGCTGCGCGGCCAAGGGCGGCGAAGCGCTGTTCAACGCCTTCAGCCAGGTGCTGATCCAGAAGAACCTGCTGGGGCGCATCGCCCTGACCGGCACCGGCTGCCTCGGGCCGTGCCAGGCCGGTGCCAACGTGCTGATCTACCCCGGTTCGCTGATGTACAGCTGGGCCGAACCGGGCGATGCGGAAATCATCATCGACCACCTGCTCAAGGGCGAGACCTACGCGGACAAGCTCGCCCCGGCGGAAATCTGGTAGCGACCATGGCCGACGTGCTGCTGTTCGGCTCCGGGCGGGCGTTCTTCTCCGACAACCCGCCGAAGGAGCTGCGCTACCTGCTCAACAGCGCCCTCTGCGCTGAGCGTCCCGAGGCGGTCGAGGCCCTGCTGCTGGAGGCGCGCAGGCGCTGGCCGCAGGAGCCGGACGCGCACATCGGTCTGTACAAGTTCTATTTCGTCTCGACCCGCTACGCTGAGGCCGAAGCGGCGGTCTGGGCCGCCCTGCGCGCGGCCGCCGGCGCGGCCGGCTTCGACCGCAACTACCGCCGGCTGCATCCGGACAGCGCCGACTGGTCGCTCCGGCGCGGGCCGGAACGGCTCTACCTGTTCAGTCTCAAAGCCCTGGGCGTCATCCGCCTGCGCCGGGCCAAGGTCGAGCAGGCCCGGCAGGTCCTGGAGAAGCTGCTGGAGCTGGACCCTGGCGACGAGATCGGCGGTGGTGCCTTCCTGCACATCGCCCGTTCCTTCAAGGAGGATGCCGCATGACCCTGGAACAGCGCCTCAAGGAGGCGCAGCCTTTGTTCGCGGAGATCTGGCGGGCACTGCACGGCGCCCTCGAACGGGTCGGCTTCGACAAGGACCTGGCGGTGACCGGCACGCCCTGCAGCCATGCCGAACTGCGCGAAGACCCCTTCGATCACAGCCAGACCCTCTACGCGGAGTGGCGCACCCCCCACGGCTGCCTGATGGGCAGCATCCTGATCCACGGCGACGGCCAGGCCTTCGCCGAGTTCGACGTGCTGATGCCCCACCCGCGCAAGCCCGACTGGGTGATCGAGGCCGCCACCGCCTGGGGGCGGCCCGGTTCCCTGAAGAGCGAGCTGCGCCTGCTGCCGGCGCTGGATTCATGAACGCCCTGTACGACTGGCTGCTGGACAGCGCCGCCAGCGCCGCCCGCGACGAGCCGGTGCGCAGCCTGCAGATCGGCCTCAGCTGGACCCTGGCAGAGGTGGCCGACGGCCTGGGCTTCGCCTTCAGCCCGCGGCAGGTGCCGCGCACCCTGGGTTGGGCCGGTACCCTCAGGGGCCAGCCCAGCGACCGGCTGCGCGACTGGCTTCTATCCTGGGACGCCGCGCAGGCGGTGGTCGGCCTGGCCCTGGTGAACGCCGCCGTCAACCGCGCCTCGCCCTGCCTGCGCCAGGCCGAACCGCTGCGCGGCGAGGTCCCCGGGCATCTGCGCGTGTTCGCCCATTTCCGCCCGCGGCTGGACGGCCAGCGGGTCGTGGTGATCGGCCACTATCCCGGACTGGAGCGGCTCTGGGAGGACTTCCCCTACCACTGTCTGGAGCGCAACCCGCAGGACGGCGATCTGCCCGACAGCGCGGCGGATTACCTGCTGCCCCAGGCCGACTGGGTGTTCATCACCGCCAGCAGCCTGGCCAACAAGACCCTGCCGCGGCTGCTCGAGCTGTCGCGCCAGGCCCGGGTGGTGCTGATGGGGCCGAGCCTGCCCTGGCTCTACGACTGGCGCCATTTCGGCGTGGACTACCTGGCCGGGGTGCAGGTGCTGGATGCCGAGGCCGCCCGCCAGGTGGTCGCCGAGGGCGGCGGCACCCGGCTGTTCCAGGGGCCCGTGGAGTACGCCTTGCTGGCGCTGGATGCATGAGCGAGCTGTTGCCCGGCTATGCCGGACTTCCCTGGCGGATGCTGGTCTGCCACAAACACCCGGTCAGCGCCCGGCTGCGCTTCTTGGTTCCGCTGCGTTCCGGGGTGGTGCTGCCGCAGGCCCTGCCGCGCCTGGCGGTGATCGCCGAGCCCGGTGGCGGGCCGCTGGTGCAGAGTCACCCGGCCAGCGCTCTGCGCAGCCTGCAGCGGACGCTGGGGATCGACAAGGAGCTGACGCTGGTCAGCGAATTCCAGTTGCACATGGAGGTGCCGGGACTGCTCCTGCCGGTCTACCTCGCCGCGCTGCCGGGCCACGATCTCTGTGTCCCGCCGCCGGGGACGCGCTGGATCGAGCTGCCGCAGAGCATCGGCATGCCCTGGCTGGATCGGGAGCTGCTCAGGCGCGCCTACGAGGTGCTGATCGGCTGAGCCGCCCGGGGGAATGCGGGGCGCAGCGCGAATGCGCCGCGCCCCGTACCGCACTCAGGCGCGCAGCAGGGCCTTGACCAGCTTGGGCGACAGCTGCTCTTCGGTGAATTGCGGCTCGTTCGGCGGATACAGGACGTCTTCGACGATGTTGAATCCGTGCTCCTTGCCGAGGGTGATCATTTCTCGGACCTTTTCGCAGGCCTTCAGCTTCTCGCCCAGGGCCTGGTCGGCACGGGCCTGGTCGGAGAAGGCTTTGATTTCCTTGATGGACATGCTTCGTTCTCTCTGTCGCGGTTACTAAAGCCGGGCTCCACTGCGCCCGGTACAGGGCTTTAGCAACTTTGATGCCCTCGAAAAACTGCCTATGAATCAGTGAGTTATTCATGGGGCATGTCGCGTTTGCGACAACGGCGATGGCGGCTTGCGGCAATTCGGACAGGCCGGCGGCAGGGTTCAGCGGGCGTGCTGGAAGGTCTTCACTGCCGAGACCAGCAGCAGCGCGCCGAGCAGCGTCGTCAGCCAGGCGGTCGGCACGGCGCCCAGCAGTAGGCCGCCCAGTGCGGCGCCGAGAACCGAGCCGGCGGCCATCCCGCGCATCAGCGGCCGCTCTTGGCGCAGGACCGCGAAGGCCTGGGCGCGGGCATAGCGGACGAAGCCGACGATCATCGTCGGCAGGCTGACCATCAGCGACAGGCTGCCCGCGATCTTGGTGTCCAGGCCGTAGAGCAGCACGATGGTCGGGATCAGCAGCTCGCCGCCGGCCACGCCCAGCAGGGCGGCGACCATGCCGATCAGCAGACCGGCGAGCACCCCGGCCAGCAGGCGCAGGGCCCCGGGCTCGAGGAGCGGCGCGGGGCTGCCGGCGTGCCGGCCCGACCAGGCCTCGGCCAGCATCACCAGCGCCAGGCCGAGCATCAGCAGCATGACGATCCGGTCGAGCCAATGCCGCGGCAGCCTGATGGCATGGCCCGCCGCCCACCAGGCACCGACCAGGCTGCCGGCGAGGAGGTTGAGCACCACGTGCAAGTGGGGCGCGAGAAGGTCCGGCGAAATGGCGCCGCCGCGAAAGAGCAGGGCGGCGCTCACCACCACCAGGCTCATGGCCTTGTTGAGGATCACCGCCTCTAGGGTGCCGAGGCGGAACAGGGCGACCAGCACCGGCAGGCGGAACTCCGCGCCGCCGAGACCGATCAGCCCGCCAAGGGTGCCGATCAGCGAGCCGGCGAGGAATCCCTGCCCGCTGCGGGAAAGGTCGGACATGGCGTTTGCCTTCGGGGCGCGCTCGCTCATTCCAGCAGCGCCACCGCCTTGATCTGCGCCCACAGCGCCTTGCCCGGGGCGATGCCGAGCAGGTCGCAGGAGCGGCGGGTGATGCGCGCCAGCAGCGGCGTGCCGTCGGCCTCCAGGCGCACCAGCACGTGGGCCGGGGTGTCGGCCGCGGCCACCTCGCGGACGCGGGCCGCCAGGATGTTGGTGATGCTGCTGTTCTCGTTGCGCTCCAGGGCCAGGCTGACGTCGCGGGCGTGCACGCGAAAGCGCAGCCGCTGGCCGAGCGGTTCCGGGCGGCGCGCCACCAGCACCTGGCCGCCGGGGAAGTCCAGGCGGGTCAGGTGATAGCGGTCGTCGTGCTCGGCCACCACCGACTGGATGACCACGCCGGCGTCCTCGGCGAAGGCGGTCGGCAGGTCGAGCCGGGCCAGGGTTTCCTGCAGGCCGCCCTGGGCCACCGCCCGGCCCCGGTCGAGCAGCACCACGTGGTCGGCCAGGCGCGCCACTTCGTCGGGGGCGTGGCTGACGTAGAGGATGGGGATGTCCAGCTCGTCGTGCAGACGCTCCAGATAGGGCAGGATCTCGTTCTTGCGCTGGTGGTCGAGGGCTGCCAGCGGCTCGTCCATCAGCAGCAGGCGCGGGCTGGTGAGCAGCGCGCGGGCGATGCCGACCCGCTGCCGCTCGCCGCCGGACAGGTGCCCGGGCATGCGTTCGAGCAAGTGGCCGATGCCGAGCAGTTCGAGGACGCGCTCCCAGGACACCCGGCGGGTCGCCGCCTTGACCCGGCGCATGCCGTATTCCAGGTTGCGCCGCACCGACAGGTGCGGAAACAGGCTGGCCTCCTGGAACACGTAGCCCAGGGCGCGCTTGTGCGGCGGCACGAACAGTCCGCTGGCGCTGTCCTGCCAGCGCTCGCCGTTGACCTCCAGACACGCCTCCAGCGCCCGCTCCAGGCCGGCGACGCAGCGCAGACAGGTGGTCTTGCCCGAGCCGGAATGGCCGAACAGGGCGGTGACGCCGCGGCCGGGCAGGCGCAGGTCGACATCCAGGGAGAAGCCCGGATAGGCCAGGCGGAAGCGCGCACGGATGCCGCCGCCGGCGTCCTGTGCGGGCGCGGCGGCGCGGGTCGGCCAGGCCAGGCGGCGTTCGGCGGTGTCGATCGGTTCGCTCATCGGTTCCAGCCCTGCTTGAGGCGCGTGCCGTAGAGCACCAGCAACACGAGGAAGGAGAACGCCAGCATGCCGCCGGCCAGCCAGTGGGCCTGGGCATAGTCCATGGCCTCGACGTGATCGTAGATCTGCACCGAGACCACCCGGGTCCGTTCGGGGATGTTGCCGCCGATCATCAGCACCACCCCGAATTCGCCCACGGTATGGGCGAAGCCGAGGATGGCGGCGGTGACGAAGCCGGGCCTGGCCAGCGGCAGGACCACGCTGAAGAAGGTGTCCCAGGGACCGGCGCGCAGGGTCGCCGCCACCTCCAGCGGGCGCTCGCCGATCGCCTCGAAGGCGTTCTGCAGCGGCTGCACCACGAAGGGTAGCGAGTAGAACACCGAGGCGACGACCAGGCCGGCGAAGGTGAAGGGCAGGGTGCCGAGTCCGAGACTCTGGGTCAGCTGGCCGACGAAGCCGTGGGGCCCCATGGCGATCAGCAGGTAGAAACCGAGCACGCTGGGCGGCAGCACCAGCGGCAGGGCCACCACCGCGCCGATCGGCCCCTTCAGGCGCGAACGGGTGCGCGCCAGCCACCAGGCGATCGGCGTACCGAACAGCAGCAGCAGGAGCGTGGTCAGGCTGGCGAGCTTGAGGGTCAGCCAGATCGCCGCGGTATCGACGCTGTCGAACTGGGGCATCCGCGCCTCAGTCCAGCGCGTAGCCGTAGGACTTGATCACCGCCTTGGCCTTGTCGCCCTTGAGGTACTCGACCAGGGCCTTGGCCGCCGGGTTGTCCTTGCCCTTGGCGAGAATCACCGCATCCTGGCGGATCGGCTCGTGATACTGGGCCGGGACTATCCAGGCCGAGCCGCTGGTGATCTTGCCGTCCTTGTAGACCTGGGAAAGGGCGACGAAGCCCAGTTCGGCGTTGCCGGTGGCGATGAACTGCTGCGTCTGGGCGATGTTCTCGCCCTGCACCAGGTGCCCTTGCAGCTTCTGGGTCAGGCCGAGCTTGTCCAGGGTGGCCATGGCCGCCGCGCCGTAGGGAGCGGTCTTCGGATTGGCCACCGCCAGATGCTGGAAATCGCCCTTGCGCAGGACGTCGCCCTTGCCGTCGACGTAGCCGTCGCGCGCCGACCACAGCACCAGGGTGCCGACGGCGTAGGTGAAGCGGCTGCCCTCGACGGTGGCGCCCTCGCTGTCCAGCTTGGCCGGGGTGCTGTCGTCGGCGGAGAGGAAGACCTCGAAGGGCGCACCGTTCTGGATCTGTGCGTAGAACTTGCCGGTCGCCCCGGAGGAAAGCACCGCCTTGTGCCCGGTGTCCTTGGCGAATTCCGCGGCGATCGCCTCCATCGGCGCGGCGAAGTTGGCCGCGACGGCGACCTGTACATCCTCCGCCTGGGCCGCGCAGGCGAGCAGGCCGGCGCCCAGGGCGGCGAACAGGCGGGACAGCTTATGACTCATGGGGTGCACTCCTTGTGGGGAAAAGCGGCAGGGGAAAGGTTCATTCGTAGCTGGCCAGGATCACGCTGGAGGACTTGAAGAAGGCGCAGGCCTCCACGCCCGGCTCGATGCCGAGAGTCTTGCAGCTGTCCGTGGTGACCACGCAGGTGACGGTGCGCCCGGAGGGCAACGCCAGGGTCACTTCGCTGTTCACCGGGCCGTCGTGCACCGCGGCGACCTGGCCTCGGAGCTGGTTGCGCGCGGTGAGCTTGATCGACGGTTCGGTGGAGAGCATCACCGAGGAGGACTTCACCAGGGCGAAGACCTCCTTGCCGATGGCCAGCTTGAGGTTCTCCGCGCTGGCCTGGGTGATGATGGCGGCGATCTCGTTGTCGGCGTCGAGGCGGATGCGCACCTCGTAGTCCACGCCGCCGACGCGCAGGCCGGTGACGGTGCCGGCGAACTGGTTGCGTGCGCTGGTCTTCATGCTCATGGAGTGCATCAGCCTCTGGAAGGCCTGGATGTCCCCGCCGCTGACCTCGTTGAGGCGCGACGAGAGGCGGTCCAGGGCGCTCTGGTATTCGATCTCGAGGGCCCGGTACATGGCCACCACGCGCCGGCCGTACTCGGTGAGCTGGGTGCCGCCGCCCTGCCGGCCGCCGGCGACCCGCACCACCACCGGCTCGGGGGCCAGGTTGTTCATGGTGTCGATGGCGTCCCAGGCCGCCTTGTAGGACAGCGGCACGGCCTTGGCCGCGCGGTTGATCGAGCCTTCGCGCTCGATCTCCTCGAGCAGGCGGATGCGGGTATCGGAAAGTGCCGTGCCGACATCGGTGTCCAGGGACATGCGCGCGAGAAAGCGGGTGGCGCTCAGAGTCATGACGATTCCTTCCTGCCGAATTTATTTATATTGCCTGATTTATATAAAGCAAATCCTATGCCAGTCGTTTTTTCGATGGTTGCCTGGCTATAAGCCCCGTCCTTAAGCTGTTCCGCAGATTCGGTGTCGGATTCCCGACACGGATTTATGTCGGGTCCGACATAAATGATGGTTCAAATCCCACATGACATCATCAAGGAGTACGTCATGAAAATCAGTGCCCGCAACGTCTTCGAAGGCACCATCGACACCCTGCAGCCGGGTGCGGTCAACGCCGAAGTCAGCATCGCCCTCGGCAACGACCGGCTGGTCGCGGTGGTCACCATGGAGAGCGTCAGGTCGCTGGAGCTGGCCGCCGGCAAGTCCGTGCTGGCCATCGTCAAGGCGCCCTGGGTGCTGCTGATGAGCGACGACAGCGGCGTGCGCCTGTCAGCGCGCAACCAGCTGCGCGGCACCGTCAAGCTGGTGGAGGCCGGTGCGGTGAACGCCGAGGTCGTCCTGACCCTGGCCGGCGGCACCGAGCTCACCTCCATCGTCACCAAGGAAGCGGTCGCCGAATTGGGCCTCAAGCCGGGTACGAGCGCCATAGCCGTGATCAAGGCTTCCCACGTGATTCTCGGCGTACCCGCCTGATTCTCCGGCGGCCCATGGCACGGGGCATGCTTGCCTGCGCGGCATGCCTTAGCCACGGGGGACCGCCATGGCTCCGTTCGTTCTTCCGGCGCTGCTGCGCCGCTCTCGTGCCGCCCGAGCCTGTGCGCCCGATCGGCTGGACTTCCATCTGCGCAAGCGCCTCGTCGCGGCGGACGGGCCCGTCACCCTGGATGTGGCGCTGAGCCTTTCCCGCGGCGAAAGCCTGGCCCTGCTCGGCCCTTCCGGCACCGGCAAGACCAGCCTGTTGCGCCTGCTGGCCGGTCTGCTGCCGGCGGACGACGGCCACGTCGCCGCCTTCGGCCGCCTCTGGCTGGACCGCGCCGCCGGCATCGACCTGCCGGCCCGCCGCCGCCGGGCCGGGCTGGTGTTCCAGGACTACGCGCTGTTCCCCAACATGAGCGTGCGCGGCAACGTGCGCTTCGCCCTGCCGCGCGGCGTGCCGAACAGCCGGGCCGACCAGTTGCTGGAGCTGGTCGGTCTCGCCGGCCTCGCCGATCGGGCGCCGGGACGTCTATCCGGCGGCCAGCAGCAACGCCTGGCCCTAGCCCGCGCCCTGGCCGCGGAACCCGAGCTGCTGCTGCTCGACGAGCCGCTGTCGGCCCTCGACGGCGCCCTGCGCCGCGAGCTGCAAGAAGCGCTCGCCGCCCTGCGCGCGCGCCAGCGCACCACCCTGATCCTGGTCACCCACGATCCTGCCGAGGCCCTGCGCCTGGCCGACCGGGCGGTGCTGCTGGAGGCCGGCGCGGTGGTCGCCGACGGCAGCCCGGCCGCACTGTTCGGCGCCGACGCGGCCGACGCTCCGCTGCTGCTCGCCGGGCGCGTCCTCGCTTGCGAAACCGCCGCCGACGGCAGTCCGCGTTACCGTATCGAGAGCCAGGGCCGCCAGTGCCTGGCCCGCGTCGCACCCGGCACCGTCCTCGCCCCCGGCGACGGCGTGCTGCTGAGCGCCGGCGACTGGCGGGCGACCCCGCTCGCCGCCCGCCGGCCATGAGGCTACAGCGCCCGGAGCCGGCGTAGCATGGCGAAGAGGGCGAGGGAGACCAGGCCGATCAGCAGCGACAGCAGGGCGGCGCGTTCGAATTCGCCGCTGCCGACGGCGTTGAAGATCTCCAGCGACACCGTGGTGGTGCGGCCGGCGACGTTGCCGCCGAGCATCAGGGTGATGCCGACCTCGCCCAGCGAGCGGCCGAGGCCGAGGGCCAGCCCGGCGGCCAGGGCGCCGCTGACGTTGGGCAGCAGCACGCGCAGGAAGATCTCCGTCTCGCCCTTGCCGAGCACCCGCGCCGCCTCGGCGAGGCGCCCGGAGACGCTTTCCAGCGCCGACTGCACCGGTTTGACCACCAGCGGCAGGCCGGCGACGAAGGAGGCGATCAGCACGCCCCAGAAGGAGAACACCACTTCCACCGCCCACTCCTCGCTCAGCCAGGCACCGAGCGGGCCGTGGCGACCGAGCAGCAGCAGGAGGAGGAAGCCGGTGGCCACCGGCGGGAACACCAGGGGCAGGGTCACCAGGCCGTCGAGCAGACCGCGGCCGAGCCAGCGCGGTCGCGACAGGACGTAGCCCAGCGCCAGCCCGGCGAGCAGATGCAGCGCCAGCGTGGCCAGCGCCACCTCGGCGGTCAGGCGCAGGCTGTGGACCAGGTCCGGCTCGCCGAGCAGGGCCGCCAGTTCCCCGAACGGATCGTTCACAGCCCGTGCCGCGCCAGGGCGGCGCGGGCCTCGGGCGTCTCCAGGAAGGCCGCCAGCTCGGCGACCCCGGGCCGGTTCTCGTGGCCGCTGATCACCCCGGCGACGATGCGGATCGGGTCGTACAGCCCCGGGTCGAGTTCCCGGTAGCCGCCGATCCGCCCGCTCAGGGCCAAGGCCTCGGTGAGGTTGACGAAGCCGGCATCCACCTCGCCGCTGGTCAGGTAGGCCGACACCTGCGGCACCGTGGCCACCGTCAGCAGTCGTCCCTGCAACCTGGGCGCCAGCGCGCTGCGCGCGAGGAACTGGCTGGCGGCCTTGCCGTAGACCGCGTGGCGCGGATCGGGTAGGGCGATGCGGGCGAAGCCGGGGGCGGCCAGGTCGGCGGGCTCGGCCAGTCGCTTGCCATTGGGCCAGGCCAGCACCAGCCGGCCCCGGCCGACCGGGAGATAGCGGCTGAAGGCGACCTGGCCGGCTTCCTCCAGGAACGCCTGGTCGCCCAACACCAGCGCTACCCGGTCGCTCTGCTCGACTTGGGCGAGGACCTGGCCCATGTTGCCGAAGAGGGGTTCGAGCCTGATGCCGGAACGGCGCTCGAAGGCTGCCGCCAGTTCGCCGATCGGTCGCTTGTAGCCGGCGCCGACGGCAATCATCAGGGACTCGGCGGCGAGCGCCGGACCGAGTCCGGCGCAGAACAGGAGGGCGATGGCCAGCGTCTGGCGCAGGCGGTGCAGCAGCGGGAGGAGCCCGATCGGGGCGAAGCGGCGGGTGGCGGGCATGGGGAAAGCTCCTGGGTCGATGGAATGGGTGTTCCGCTGCGCCGCGAACGCCGGCTGCCGCGGCTCGGATCGGGCGCAGGGCGGCGAGCCGTTTCCGGGCGCCCGGGCGTTCATGCCGGCTCCAGTTCCGTCAGGCGTTTCGCCGCCTGCCGGCGCTGCTGCTCGGCCAGCTGCGGCCAGCCGGTCTGGCCGGCTGGCTGCGGGGAGCCTTCGAGGCTGTGGCGGAAGATCGCCAGCAGCTGCGGATCGCGCGCCTGGCGCTCGTCCAGCGGGGGCTTGCAGAGCTGCCGGCGGATCTCGTCCAGACGCACGCCGCGCTGGCGCTCCAGCTCGTGCACCCGTGCCCACAGCCGGCAGAGCTCCTCGTGGCGGTGCACCAACATCTGCTCGAACAGCGTGGCGATCAGCCCCAGTCGTCCGCTCGCGGAGTCGCCCCGGTAGGCATAGGCGCCGGTGGCGGCCGCCCGGAAGGGGTCGTGGTAGCCGGCCGGCAGTTGCCGGTAGACCGAAGGCCGCACCGGCAACTTGCGGATACCCGGTGCGCTCAGCAGGCGCTGGCCCCGCTCGGAGAGGAGGAAGGCGACGAAGGCCTCGGCCGCCTGCGAATGGGCGCTGGCGGCGGTGATCGCCACATGTCCGGGCGCGAGGCCGCCGCTGGCCGGATAGACGAATTCCAGCGGCGCGTCGTCGGCGACGGGGGCGTCCGCGGACAGGCCGACCGCGGCGCGCCGGTCGCCCACTTCGTCGCGGACCGTGCCCGAGCCATGGCGCACCAGGCAGGACAGGCCGGCGATCTCGCTCCACAGCGCCCAGCCCCGTTCCCAGCCATGGGCCTGCAGGACGATGTCGACCATCGCCGCGGCGAAGCCGAACTGGCTCGGCACCGGCAGGGCTATCCGCCTGGCCAGGCGCGGGTCGGCCAGATCCGTCCAGTCGCGGGGGCGGGGCACTCCCAGGGCGGCCAGGGCCGGCGGGTCGATGGCGAAGCCGTGGCCGACCATCTCGGTGGCCAGGTAGTGCCCCTGCGGTCCGACCAGTTCGAGCCCGGCGACGCATTCGGGCAGCTCGCCGCGGTCCAGGCGCAGAGGCCGCCAGGCGCCGCTCCGGCGCAGGGCTTCGAAGGTCCGTGGCGAGGCGGACCAGTAGACGTCCACGCCGCCCTGGTCGGGCCGGGAGAGCAGAGCGAGCGCCTCGTGGGGCTGGCGCCGGATCAGGTTCAGCCGGTACTCGGGATGGGTTTCCCGGAAGGCGGCCGCGAAGGCCGAGAGCGCCGGCTCGGCATGGCCGGTCAGCACCACCAACTCGTCGGGCCCGGCGGCCAGCAGCGGGCGCGCGGCGCAGAGCAGCCCGAGGGCGCCGAGCAGGCGGCGGCGGGTCAGGGAGGGATTGCAGGGCATGGCCGGCTCCGCGCTCAGAACAGCGGACCGACCCGCGGGGGCGTCGCGGTGCGGCGAGTCGGCAGCGAAGCGTTGTCGGAGGGGCCGATGGCCCGTGCGAAGCGAAACGACGGCGAATACGAATGCATGGGAAACCTCTGATCTGGCCTCCATGGCGTCTATTTTTCCTGTGTTCCCATCTGCCTAAGCAAGCACGGTGCCAGTATTCAGCCCGAGGGGCTCGATGAAATTAATAGCGAATAATCAAGGCGTTAACCTAGTAGCGCGGCTCCCTCCTGTGGGTCTTTGTTTTATATATGACACTAAATAGAAAAGAACTGTGGGGAATGCGACGACGCCTGTGGCGGCGTTCGTCCCGGGAGGAAGCTCGCCGGCACGGCGGGATGCTTTCGTGCCGGCGAGTCGGCGCGGGGAGGGAGGCCCGTAGGGCGAGGAGGAGCCGCGCTCAGCGCGGCATGTCCGGGCTCAGGCTGTAGCAGCCCTGCTCGTCGCACTGTTCGTCGCTGTGCACGATGCGATGGATCAGCCAGTGGCCGTCGTGCAGGCGCCAGGCCGCCAGCGACTCGCCGTACAGGGTGCAGGCATAGAACTCCTCGTCGTCGTCGGAGCGCAGTTCCTGGATGCTGAAGCGGTGGGCGTAATAGCAGGGATCGTGCTGCGCGTCGTAGCCGAAGCAGCGCTCGGCGGGCAGCTCCCTGTCGCGAAAGACTTTGAAGGTCAGCGGGGTCGCCACCATCTCGCGCAAGGCGGGCGGCAGGCGGTCGCGCCACGAGGGTTGCTGGGCGGTGCGCGCTACGTTGGGCACCGTGGATGGTCGATATTTCGCTCTGGCTAACAAGGCAGATCCCTCCTTATGGCCGTCTGTACGCAAATACTGCGCGAGTGACTCGCTCTGTGGGAGAGACCTAGCAAGAAGCTTTCCAGAGTCCTATGCAACCATATTTAATCTGTTGAATCAGTGACTTATCGATTTCTTGCGGAGTGCTGCGGACGCCCGGGAGTTGTCGGACTTGCGTCGCTTTGGTGCATCGTTATGTAGCTTGGTATATATCGCTACAAGGGGCGTGGGCAGGGGATGCCGATTCGGGTTCCAGGCCGCCGCCGGATCGCCCCGCGTCCGGGGGGGGTGGCGGCTCCTAGGCCGCCGCCATCGCCTTGCGCCGGGTCTGCTCGATCTCGCGGGCAAGGCGCGGCAGCTGCACGGCGAGCAGGGCGGTGAGGGCGAGCATGGTCGCGCCGCCGGTCATGAAGGCGATGGGCACCGACCAGCGCTCGGCGATGGCGCCGGCCAGCAGGCTGCCGAGGGGCATGCTGCCCAGGTAGAACATGCCGTGCAGGGCCATGATCCGCCCGCGCAGGGCGTCCGGCACCAGCCACTGCAGCAGGGTGGTACTGGAGGTGGTGACCGCCACCAGGCTGGCCCCGCCCACGGCCAGCAGCAGGCAGGCCAGCCAGAAGATCTGGTTGCCGGCGAAGCCGATGCAGGACAGGCCGAACAGCAGGGCGCCGCCGGTCATGCTGACCTCCAGACGTAGCGGGGTGCGCCGGGCGGCCAGCCACAGGGTGGCGGCCAGCGCGCCGATGCCCGAGGCGCCGAGCAGCTGGCCCAGGCCGGTCGGGCCGACGTCGAAGATGTCGTGGGCGTAGACCGGCAGCAGGGTCATCACCGGGGTCAGGCTGATGCTGGTCAGGGTCGCGGTGAACAGCAGCCAGCGCGCCGGCCGGGTCGTGCGCAGCCAGTCGAAGGACTGCCGCAGGCAGGCCTTGCCGTCCGGGGCGATCCGCCGGCCGCCGCGGATTCGCAGCAGGCTGTGCAGGGCCGCGACGTAGCTCAAGGCGTTGAGGGCGAAGCACAGGGGCGCGCCGAAGGCGGCGAACAGCACGCCGGCCAGCGGCGGGCCGATCAGCCGCGCGCCGTTGAACACCAGGGAGTTGAGGGCCACCGCGTTGCTCAGCAGCTCGGTGCCGCCGACCAGGTTGGCGATGAAGGCGTGGCGCACCGGCATCTCCAGCGCGTTGATCCCGCCCAGGGCGAGGGAGGCGAGCAGCAGCGCCGGCAGGCCCGGCGATCCCGTCAGGCTCAGTACGATCAGCCAGCAGGCCACCAGCAGGCCCAGGCCGTGGCTGATCAGCAGCAGCCGGCGCCGGTCGTGGCGATCGGCGAGCAGGCCGCCCAGCGGCGCCAGCAGCAGCGGGGCCTGTCCGGCCGCCACCACCAGGCCCAGCCACAGGGCCGAGCCACTGTTTTCGTAAGCCAACCATGACAGTACGACCTGCTGGATCCAGTTGCCGGTCTGGGAAACGCCCTGGCCGATGAAGTAGCGCCGGAAGGCGCGATGGCTCAGGGCCCTGAAGGTATGTCGGAACATGCGCAGGGTCTGTCAGAAAAATGTGAAAAGGATACTACAGGCACCGCGGGAAGCGTCTGCCGGCCGCCGTGCCGGCTTGCTCGGCGGCCTTGTCGCAAAGCCGACATCCCTCGTCGCTGGTCTTGTTCGCGACAGCCCGAGATCCCGCCATGTTTTTCCAACCGATTGATTATTCGGCTTTTTTATGACGGCCTGCGGATGGCATATCACTTGCAAAACCTCCTCGGCCAGGTTGAACACGCGACTGCAACCGCCGAGGAGACAAACCGATGATTACCCTGACAGACAGCGCGAAGTCCGCGGTAACCCGCTTCATCAGCAGCACTGACAAGCCGGTCGCCGGTTTGCGCATCCGGGTCGAGGGCGGCGGCTGCTCCGGCCTGAAGTACAGCCTGAAGCTGGAAGAGAGCAGCGCCGACGGTGACCAGCTGGTGGATTGCGACGGCATCACGCTGCTGATCGACGACGCCAGCGCGCCCCTGCTCCAGGGCGTGACCATGGATTTCGTGGAAAGCATGGAAGGTAGCGGTTTCACCTTCGTCAATCCGAATGCCAGCAGCAGCTGCGGCTGCGGCAAGTCCTTCGCCTGCTAGGCAACTGCGGTTGCCGGCCGGGCCGGCGCCCCAAGAATCACCAGGAGATCAGCCGTCATGTGGGATTACTCGGAAAAGGTCAAAGAGCACTTCTACAACCCGAAGAACGCCGGTGCGGTGCCCGAGGCCAACGCCATCGGCGACGTCGGCTCGCTGAGCTGCGGCGACGCCCTGCGCCTCACCCTGAAGGTGGATCCGGAGACCGACGTCATCCTCGATGCCGGCTTCCAGACCTTCGGCTGCGGCTCGGCCATCGCCTCGTCCTCGGCCCTCACCGAGATGATCAAGGGCCTCACCCTGGACGAGGCGCTGAAGATCAGCAACCAGGACATCGCCGATTTCCTCGACGGCCTGCCGCCGGAGAAGATGCACTGCTCGGTGATGGGCCGCGAGGCCCTGCAGGCGGCGGTGGCCAACTACCGCGGCGAGGAGCTGGAGGACGACCACGAGGAAGGCGCGCTGGTCTGCAAGTGCTTCGCCGTGGACGAGGTCATGGTTCGCGACACCATTCGCGCCAACCAGCTCTCCACCGTCGAGGACGTCACCAACTACACCAAGGCCGGCGGCGGCTGCTCCGCCTGCCACGAGGCCATCGAGCGCGTGCTGACCGAGGAGCTGGCCGCCCGCGGCGAGGTCTTCGTCGCCGCGCCGATCAAGGCCAAGAAGAAGGTGGTCACCCTGGAGTCGCCCAAGCCCGCGCCGGCTGCCGCACCCGTCGCCGCTCCGGCCGAGCCGGCCGCCGGCAAGATGACCAACCTGCAGCGCATCCGCCGCATCGAGACCGTGCTGGCGTCGATCCGTCCGACCCTGCAGCGCGACGGTGGCGACGTGGAGCTGCTGGACGTCGACGGCAAGAGCGTCTACGTCAAACTCACCGGCGCCTGCACCGGCTGCCAGATGGCGGCCATGACCCTCGGCGGCATCCAGCAGCGCCTGATCGAGGAACTCGGCGAGTTCGTCAAGGTGATCCCGGTCAGCGCCGCTGCCCAGGCCCAGATGGAGGTGTGACATGGCTGACGTCTATCTCGACAACAACGCCACCACCCGGGTGGACGACGAGGTCGTCCAGGCCATGCTGCCGTTCTTCACCGAGCAGTTCGGCAACCCCTCGTCCCTGCACAGCTTCGGCAACCAGGTCGGCGTGGCGCTGAAGAAGGCCCGGCAGAGCGTGCAGAAGCTGCTCGGCGCCGAGCACGATTCGGAAATCGTCTTCACCTCCTGCGGCACCGAGTCCGATTCCACCGCCATCCTTTCCGCCCTCAAGGCCCAGCCTGAGCGCAAGACCATCATCACCACGGTGGTCGAGCATCCGGCGGTGCTGAGCCTCTGCGATCACCTCGCCAGCGAGGGCTACACCGTGCACAAGCTCAAGGTGGACAAGAAGGGCCGCCTCGACCTGGCCGAGTACGCCGCGCTGCTCTCCGACGACGTGGCCGTCGTCTCGGTGATGTGGGCCAACAACGAGACCGGCACCCTGTTCCCGGTGGAGGAGATGGCGCGCATGGCCGACGAGGCTGGAGTCATGTTCCACACCGACGCGGTGCAAGCGGTGGGCAAGGTGCCCATGGACCTGAAGAACACCTCGATCCACATGCTCTCCCTGTCCGGCCACAAGCTGCACGCGCCCAAGGGCATCGGCGTGCTCTACCTGCGCCGCGGCACCCGCTTCCGCCCGCTGCTGCGCGGCGGCCACCAGGAGCGCGGGCGCCGCGCCGGCACCGAGAACGCCGCCTCGATCGTCGGCCTGGGCGTCGCCGCCGAGCGCGCGCTGGCCTTCATGGAGCACGAGAACACCGAGGTCAAGCGCCTGCGCGACAAGCTGGAGGCCGGCATTCTCGCCGCCGTGCCCTACGCCTTCGTCACCGGCGATCCGGACAACCGCCTGCCGAACACCGCCAGCATCGCCTTCGAGTACATCGAGGGCGAGGCCATCCTGCTCTTGCTGAACAAGGTCGGCATCGCCGCCTCCAGCGGTTCGGCCTGCACCTCGGGATCGCTCGAGCCGTCCCACGTGATGCGCGCCATGGACATTCCCTACACCGCCGCCCACGGCACCGTGCGCTTCTCCCTGTCGCGTTACACCACGGAAGAGGAAGTCGAGCGGGTGATCCGCGAGGTGCCGCCGATCGTGGCCCAGCTGCGCAAGCTGTCGCCCTACTGGAGCGGCAACGGCCCGGTCGAGGCGGACAAGGCGTTCGCGCCGGTCTACGGCTGAGTCGCGTCACCGTGGCGGCCTGCGCCGCCACGGCCTGAGCCCGCTTGCGGGCCGGCCATCGGGGGTCAGAGGAGATCCAGCATGTCCATCGTGATCGACGACACCACCCTGCGCGACGGCGAACAGAGCGCCGGGGTGGCCTTCACCGCCGAAGAGAAGATCGGCATCGCCCGCGCCCTGGCCAGCCTCGGCGTGCCGGAGCTGGAGATCGGCATCCCCAGCATGGGCGACGAAGAGCGCGAGGTAATGCGCGCCATCGCCGATCTGCGCCTGCCGTCGCGCTTGCTGGCCTGGTGCAGGCTCTGCGACGTGGATCTGGCGGCCGCGCGCAGCAGCGGGGTGGACATGGTCGACCTGTCGCTGCCGGTCTCCGACCTGATGCTCCAGCACAAGCTCGGCCGCGACCGCGACTGGGCCCTGCGCGAGGTGTCGCGGCTGGTGGGCGAGGCGCGGATGGCCGGCTTCGAGGTCTGCCTGGGCTGCGAGGACGCCTCGCGGGCCGACATCGACTTCATCGTCCGCGTCGCCGGAGTAGCCCAGGCCGCCGGCGCCCGGCGCCTGCGCTTCGCCGACACCGTCGGGGTGATGGAGCCGTTCGCCATGTACGAGCGCTTCCGCTTCCTGCGCAGCCGCCTGGACTTGGAGCTGGAAGTCCACGCCCACGACGACTTCGGCCTGGCCACCGCCAACACCCTGGCCGCGGTGCGGGGCGGCGCCAGCCACATCAACACCACGGTCAACGGCCTCGGCGAGCGGGCCGGTAACGCGGCGCTGGAGGAGTGCGTGCTGGCCCTCAAGCACCTGCACGGCCTGGACTGCGGCATCGACACCCGCGCCATTCCCTCCGTCTCCGCCCTGGTCGAGCAGGCCTCCGGGCGCCAGGTGGCCTGGCAGAAGAGCGTGGTCGGCGCCGGGGTCTTCACCCACGAGGCGGGCATCCACGTGGACGGCCTGCTCAAGTACCGGCGCAACTACGAGGGGCTCAATCCCGACGAGCTCGGCCGCAGCCACCGGCTGGTGCTGGGCAAGCACTCCGGCGCGCACATGGTCCGCACCAGTTACCAGGCCCTCGGCATCGAGCTGGACGACTGGCAGAGCCAGGCCCTGCTCGGACGTATCCGCGCCTTCTCCACCCGCACCAAGCGCAGCCCGCAGGCCGCCGAGCTGGAAGAGTTCTATCGCCAGCTGTGCGAGCAACGGATGCCGGGGCTCAGCGTAGGAGGTATGGCATGAGCCTGTTTTCCGAATGGCGCGAGGATGTCCGCTGCGTGTTCCAGCGCGATCCCGCCGCCCGCACCACTTTCGAGGTGCTCACCACCTATCCCGGCGTGCACGCCATCATGGCCTACCGCCTGAGCCATCGCCTGTGGACTGCCGGCTGGCGCTATCCGGCGCGGCTGCTGGCCTTCGTCGCGCGTCTTCTGAGCAACGTCGATATCCATCCCGGTGCGACCATCGGCGCCCGCTTCTTCATTGACCACGGCGCCTGCGTGGTGATCGGCGAGACCGCCGAGATCGGCGACGACGTGACCCTCTACCACGGCGTGACCCTGGGCGGCACCAGCTGGCGCAAGGGCAAGCGTCACCCGACCCTGGGCGACGGCGTGCTGGTCGGCGCCGGGGCCAAGATTCTCGGGCCGATCACCGTCGGCGCCGGCGCCCGGGTCGGCGCCAACTCGGTGGTGGTACAGGACGTACCGGACAGCTGCACCGTGGTCGGCATCCCCGGCAAGGTGGTCAAGCTGCGCGAAGCCGGGCGGCCCAACCCCTACGGCATCGACCTCGACCATCACCTGATCCCCGACCCGGTGGGCAAGGCCATCGCCTGCCTGCTCGAGCGCATCGACAGCCTGGAGAAGCGGATCGAGCAGGACGGCCAGATCGCCGCCGTCAGCCAGCAGCAGCGCTACCAGAACTGCAACGTGGACAACAGCATCTGCGAGAACGACTGTGCCGGCGGCGCGGTCGCCAAGAGCGCCCCGCGCCGGCTGGCCGCCGTCGCGCCGGCAGTGGAGTGAACGCAAGGAGCGAATCGGCATGGATCTTCAGGACTTCGACGGCGCCGGCCTCTACTTCGACGACCCGCACGCCCCGCAGATCGACGCGCTGCTGGCCGCCGCCGCCGAGCAATACGCCCAGGGCACGGCCGAGCGGCCGCTGCTGGAAGCCCAGGCCCTGGCGCCGGACAACCTCATGGTGCTGGTCGGGCTCTACCGCTTCTACTACTACCAGCACCGCTACCAGGACGCCCTGCACATCGCCGAACGGGTGATGGCGGTGGTCGGCCCACGCCTGGCGCTGCCCATCGACTGGCGCGCGCTCGGCCCGGAGCACCTGGCCGTCGCGGCCGGGCAAGGCATCGGCCTGCTGCGTTTCCACCTGCTGGCGCTCAAGGGCGCCGGCTACCTCAGCCTGCGCCTGGGCCGTTTCGAGCAGGGCAAGGCCATGCTCGCCAAGGTCGTCGAGCTGGACGAAGGCAACCGTCTCGGCGCCCGCCTGCTGCTGGACGTGCTGGCGGAGCACAACGCCGAAATCCTGATTTTTCCCACTGCGGCCACTGCGGAGATACGACCATGACCGTGCAACCCTTTTCCCCGGATTCCGACCTGACGCTGGACGAGGCCATGGACGAACTGGTGTCCGCCGAGGACTTCCTGGAGTTCTTCAGCGTCCCCTTCGAGCAGAAGGTGGTTCACGTCAACCGCCTGCACATCATGCAGCGCTACCACGACTACCTGGGCAAGGCCGGCGACCTCGGCGGCCACGACGACGAGGCGCTGTACGCGGTCTACCGCCAGCTGCTGGCGCGCGCCTACCAGGATTTCGTCGAGTCCGACGCCCTGACCGAAAAGGTGTTCAAGGTCTTCCACATGCACGAGCCGCAGAAGACCTTCGTCTCCATCGACCAGCTGCTCGGCTGAGCGGGAGGGACACGCCATGCTGCCGCAGTTCGAATATGGCGATGAGGTACGGCTGATCCGCAACGTGCGCAACGACGGCACCTATCCGGGCATGGATACCGGCACCCTGCTGATCCGCCGCGGCGCGGTGGGCTGCGTCTACGACGTCGGCACCTATCTGCAGGACCAGCTGATCTACCGCGTTCACTTCCTCGAGGCGGGCCGCACCGTGGGCTGTCGCGAGGAGGAGCTGATTCCCGCCTCGGCGCCCTGGGTGCCCAATCTGTTCGAGTTCCGCGACACCGTGCGGACCACCCGTACCCTGGCGGTGCGCGGCAAGGTCCTGGTGGAGCTGGGCCAGGAGGGCAGCATCATGAAGGTGCTGCGCGACCTGCCGGACGGGATCCAGTACCACGTGCACTTCGGCGACGGACTGGTTCTGCAGGTACCCGAGCAGACCCTGGTGATGGCCGAGACGGAAACGGCGGAGGTGGCCGATGAATAACCAGCCCATGACCGGCGGCGACGGCCGCTACTACCTGCTCAAGGTGGCCCACGAACAGTTCGGCCGCGCCCCGGGCGAGCTCAGCAGCGAGCAGCTGCAGCAGGCCAGCCGCATCGTCGGCCGCCAACTGCGCATCGAGGAAGCCGTGCTGCGCAGCCGCGAGGCCAGCGGCGTGGTGATCCCGCCCGAGCAGGTCGAGGATGCCTGGACGCAGATCGCCAGCCGCTACGAGGATGCCGAGGCCATGCAGCAGGCGCTCGCCGGCCAGGGGCTCGACCCCGCCGGACTGCGTGCCATGCTGGCCCGCGAACTGAAGGTCGAGGCGGTCCTCGAGCGGGTCTGCGCCGGCCTGCCGGAAATCAGCGATACCGACGTCAGCCTCTACTACTTCAGCCACATCGAGCAGTTCGTCCGCCCCGAGACGCGCAAGGCCCGGCACATCCTCGTCACCATCAACGAGGACTTCCCGGAGAACACCCGCAGCGCCGCCCGCACGCGCATCGAGACCATCGCCCAGCGCCTGCAGGAAAGGCCGGAGCGCTTCGCCGAGCAGGCGATGAAGCATTCCGAGTGCCCCACCTCGCTGCAGGGCGGCCTGCTCGGCGAGGTCAGGGCCGGCACCCTCTATCCGGAACTGGACGAGTGCCTGTTCGACCTCGAGCCGGGTGAGACGAGCGACGTGCTCGAGTCGCCGATGGGCTATCACCTGCTGCTCTGCGAACAGGTGACCCTCGCCACCCAGGTGCCCCTCGAAGACGTCCTGCCGCGCCTGCGCGACAGGCTGCAGATCCGGCAGCGCAAGGCACGCCAGCGCGAATGGCTGGAACGGCTGCTCCAACAAACCGCATCCGTGGAGAACCTGGCCCATGTCTAATCCCGAGAAACCCTGCTGTTCCTTCTGCGGCGCGGAAAAGAGCCCGACCGTCCCCCTCATCGCCGGCAACGACGGGCGCATCTGCGAGGCCTGCGTCAAGCTCGCCCACCAGGTGGTGAGCAGCTGGGGACAGCGGCGCAAGAACCAGCAGCTGGCGCCGCAGCTGCGTACCCCGGCGGAGTACAAACGGTACCTGGACGAGTCGGTGATCGGCCAGGAGGGGGCCAAGGAAACCCTTTCCGTGGCGGTCTACAACCACTACCTGCGCCTGCTCAACTGCGACCGCGAACCGGTCTGCCAGCTCGGCGAGCAGGTCGAGCTGGAGAAATCCAACATCCTCATGGCCGGCCCCTCGGGTACCGGCAAGACCCTCCTGGTACGGACCCTGGCGCGCATCCTCGGGGTGCCCTTCGCCATGGCCGACGCCACCACCCTGACCCAGGCCGGTTACGTCGGCGACGACGTCGACAGCATCATCGCCCGGCTGCTGGATGCCGCCGGCGGCGACGTGCAGCAGGCGCAGTGGGGCATCGTCTACATCGACGAGGTGGACAAGCTGGCCAAGCGCAGCGGCGGCGGCACGGCGGTGCGCGACATCTCCGGCGAGGGCGTGCAGCAGGCCCTGCTGAAGATGGTCGAGGGCACCGAGGTGCGCATCGGCAAGGGCGGCCGGCGCGGCGATCACGGCGAGGAGCAGGTGGTCGACACGCGCAACATCCTGTTCATCGCCGGCGGCGCCTTCCCCGGACTGGAGGCGCTGGTTTCCAGCCGCATCCGGCCCAAGTCCGGCGGCATCGGCTTCCACGCCCAGCCGCCGCGCCAGCAGCAGCCCTCGACCAACGAACTGCTGGCCGCGCTGCTGCCGGACGATCTGCACGAGTTCGGCCTGATCCCCGAGTTCATCGGCCGTTTCCCGATCATCACCTTCCTCCAGGAACTGGACCACGCCACGCTGCTGCGCATCCTCACCGAGCCGCGCAACGCCCTGCTCAAGCAGTACAAGCAGCTGTTCGCCTATCAGGGGGTCGATCTCACCATCAGCGATGCGGCCCTGAGCCACATCGCCGACCAGGCGCTGGTCCGCAAGACCGGCGCGCGCGGCCTGCGTGCCGTGCTGGAGGCGGCCCTGCAGCAGACCATGTTCGAGATGCCCTCGCAGCCCCTGATGCGCGGCTGCATCCTGGATCTGGCCGAGGACGAGGTCGGCGGCTCGACCTTGGTGGTGCGCACCCGTCTGGCCGAGGAGGGCGAGGCGCCGGCGGAGCAGTCCGCCGTCGCCACCGCGGCGGCCCAGGACGGCGAGAAGTCCCTGCTGTCGGCCGATCTCTAGCTTGTCGCAAACCCGACAGGTCCTGCGCCCTGCCGTGCCCGGCGGCGTAGGACTTGTCACAAAACCCTCCGTCAAAAAGAAAAAAGCCTTTTACATCAGTGCGTTACCAGAGGGGTGGCCGAGTGGCCTGCATCTTGCTGTCCGTTACTGGCCAGCCTGGTGCAAGCCCGCAGGCCGGCAGCCCCACCACGAATCCCACGTATGCAGCCAGAGGTAGGTTATGGCCAGGATCGGACTCTTCTTCGGCACCAATACCGGTAAAACCCGCAAGGTCGCCAAACTCATCAAAAAGCGTTTCGACGACGACACCATGGCGGAGCCGCTCAACGTCAACCGTGTCAGCGCGGAAGACATCGCCCAGTACCAGTTCCTCATCATCGGCACCCCGACCCTGGGCGACGGCGAGCTGCCCGGCCTGTCCGCCGATTGCGAGAACGAGAGCTGGGAGGAGTTTCTGCCCAAGCTGGAGGACGTCGATTTCACCGGCAAGACCGTGGGCATCTACGGCCTGGGCGATCAGGTCGGCTACGCCGACGAGTTCGTCGACGCCATGATCCAGCTGCACGACTTCGTCAAGGAGCGCGGCGCCAAGGTGGTCGGCGCCTGGCCCACCGAGGGCTACGAGTTCAACCATTCGGCCTCGGTGGTCGACGGCAAGTTCGTCGGCCTGGCCCTGGACCTGGACAACCAGAGCGGCCTGACCGACGAGCGCCTGAATGCCTGGCTGAAGCTCATCGCCCCGGACTTCGCCCTGCCGCTCTGAAGGCTGCTGGAAACGAAGAACCCGGCCTGTCGGTCGGGTTCTTCGTTTTCGCTTCCACCCACCGCCGGGCGGCTGGGCCGCCCGGCATGCCGTATCAGGGCATGGCCTTCTGGGTCTGGATGGCATCGACCTTGGCGACTTCCTGGGCGATGGGGTACAGGCGCTTGCGCCGGTACTGGACTTTCTCGCCGACGGCGAACTCGTACTTCGGCGAACGCACGGTCTTTTCTTTACCCTCGGGGGTGCGGATGACGTAGGCGCGGTCGTGGGTATTGGTGCCGTCCTGGGTGAAGTGTCCGACGAGCATGCCGACGCCGGCCCCGAGCACGGCGCCGATGGGGCCGCCGATCGCCCCGAACATCAGGCCGGTGACCCCGCCGCTGGCCTTGCCGGCGGTATGGTCTTCAGTTTCCGAGAGGATCTCAGTGACATACTCGGCGGCATGAACACTGCTGACAGTCACCAAAGCAAGGCTCAGGGCCAGAACGCGGTGTAGTTTCATGGTTCCTCCGGGGAACTTTCGTTGAAGAGTCCCCTTTCCTGATCCATGAAATATGCCAGTACAGAATTTCCTTGCCGTTCAGTCTCTTATGGCCATGTGCCGGCTTTTGCCACTGACAAATTGTCGCAATGGCGACAGGATTTTGTCGCGCTTGCACCAAGAAAGCGATCTAGTCTTGACCTGTGTCAAAACAAACGGGCGTACCACATGCTTGACGTGACGCTCGGGTTGGGATGTCAGTCCGTGGACAGGCCCCTGCCGGATAGCAGGGGCAGCGTCTTCCCGGTCTGGACGGTATCGGCCCCGGCGACATCCTGGCTGATGGGATACAGGCGTTTGCGCCGGTACAGGACCTTCTCGCCGACGGCGAATTCGTGCTTCGGCGAACGCACGGTCCTTTCCTTGCCCTCGGGGGTGCGGATGACGTAGGCGCGGTCGTGGGTGTTGGTGCCGTCTTGGGTGAAATGTCCGACGAGCATGCCGGCGCCTGCCCCGAGCACGGCGCCGATGGGGCCGCCGATCGCCCCGAACATCAGGCCGGTGACCCCGCCGCTGGCCTTGCCGGCGGTGTGGTCTTCGGTTTTCGAGAGGATCTCGGTGACATACTCGGCGGCATGGACGCTGCCGACAGTCACCAAAGCAAGGCTCAGGGCCAGAGCGCGATGTAGTTTCATGGTTCCTCCAGGGAACTTTCGTTGATGGGTCTCCTTTCGTGATCCATGGGAACAAAATTTCTGTCGCGTCTGTACCGGAGAAGCGATTCTGTCTTGATCCATATCAAAACATTCGAAAACGCGCCGTGCTCGACGTGTCGGAACGGGATGTCAGCCCGTGGATAGGCCTTCGCCCGCCGTCCTCGTCCTGTGGGCCGCCATGGCCTGCGGCGCGCTCCAGGCCCAGGAGCTGGAGCCCGGCTTGTGGGAGATCGGCAGCCGGAACATGCAGTTGAACGGCCAGTCCCTGCCGGACATGCGGGAGATGATGCGGCGCCTTGAGCAACTGCCCTCCGACCAGCGGGAGCAGGTGGAGCGGGCGATGCGCCGGCGGGGCGTGGCGATCGGCGGGGAGGGTGTGCGCGTCTGTCTCGACCGGGCCCAGATCGCGGCGCAGCAACTGCCGTTGCAGGACCCGGCTTCGGGCTGCCGCCAGGAAATCCTCGAGCGTGGCGAGCGGCACTGGCGGTTCCGCTTCAGCTGTCCGCAGCTCGAAGGCGAGGGCGAGACCGAGTTCCTCGGCCCGCACGAATTCGTCACCCGCATCGTCAGCCGCTTCGATTCCCAGGGTGTGCCCCAGGACGGCCGGATGGAATCCCGTGCCCGCTGGCTGAAGGCCGATTGCGGCTCGCTCGGGCCGGCGCGCTGATGCTTACTTGCCCGGCGTGACTTCCCAGCGGCCGCCGCTCTGGCCTTCGCAGAACGGCTTGAGATAGCGCGCGTCCGCCGCCACCCCGTAGTAGTGGATGTCCTGGCGGTAGGGCGTGCCGGCGACCCGTGCCTCGCGGCAGATGCCGAAGCTGCCGCCGGGGCAGCGCTCGGCGAATTCCACCTCGACTTTCTGACCCTGCAGCTGCGGGCGGCAGAAGCCGTCGCGGAACAGTCCGGCCGGAATGCTGCGGTTCTCCTGGCAGACCTGCACTTTCACCTGTCCGCCCTGGCTGTGCACCGTGCAGGCGTCGGCCAGGGCCTGGCCGGAAAGGATCAGCAGCAGCGACAGCAAGGGAACGCGCATCGGGGCAGGCCTCGGGAAGACGGGGCTGCGACTCTAGCACGCCCCCGGACCCCGTTCCCGGTACTGGCGCGGACTCCGGGGAGCGGGCCCGTGCGGCCGCACAGGGCGCTGGATTCCCCCTACAATGCCCGACCAGACCCGGAGGGCCGGCCCGCCATGCTGAAGAACATCCCCACCCATCTGATCGCCGGTCCGCTCGGCGCCGGCAAGACCAGCCTGATCCGCCAACTGCTGGCGCAGAAGCCGGCCGGCGAGCGCTGGGCGGTGCTGATCAACGAATTCGGCCAGATCGGCCTGGACGCCGCGCTGCTCAGCACCGATGCCGAGGGCATCAGCCTCGGCGAAGTCGCCGGCGGCTGTCTGTGCTGCGTCAACGGCGCGCCCTTCCGGGTCGGACTGGCGCGTCTGCTGCGCAAGGCTCGGCCGCACCGCCTGCTGATCGAGCCGTCCGGTCTCGGCCATCCGGCCGAACTGCTGCGCCAGCTCGGCGAGGAACCCTGGGCCGGGGTGCTGGCGCTGCAGCCGGCGGTGCTGGTGCTGGATGCCGCCGCTCTGGCCGCCGGCCAGCCGCTGCCGCAGAGCCAGGCGGAGGCCCTGGCGCAGGCGGGGCTGCTGGTGCTGAACAAGGCGGAGCACCTCGACGAAGCGGCCCGCGCGCGGCTGGCCGGACGGCTGCCGCCGTGCCCGCTGTACTGGACCAGCCAGGGCCGTCTGCCGCTGGCGCTGCTGCCGGGGCTGGCGGCCCGCGCCGAGGCGGATGCGGCACCCCTGCCCGAAGCCGCACCGGCTCTGCCCGAGCTCTGGCCCGACCCGACCCGGCCGATCTGCGCCAGCCAGGCCCAGGCGCAGGGCTGGAGCATCGGCTGGCGCTGGCACCCGAGCCAGGCCTTCGAGCTGCGGCGGGTCCAGCAGTGGCTGGCCGGACTGCCCTGGCGCCGTGCCAAGCTGGTGCTGCGCACCGATGCCGGCTGGCTCGCCGGCAACGCCGTGGACGGCGAGCCGATCCGCTGGCAGGCCAGCGAATGGCGCCGCGACTCGCGGCTGGAACTGATCTTCGCCGAGGCCCGGGACGAGCTCCCGCTCAAGGCCGGCATGGAGGCGTGCCGTTTGGCCGGCTGACCGCGGCCCGATGGCCGGCTATGGCGGCGGGGCTGGAGAATGGGCACCTTAGTCGGTTATCGGCAGGAGCGAACGGACCGGGTAATCTCGGCGAATGCGGCGGTCGCTCTAGCTCGCGGTTTTCCCCGGGCGGCAGCGGCGGGGCGGCTCAAGCAATAACACTTCTCATTTGAGTACCGTTTTGATTTTGCCCTTGCTATGATCCCTTCACCATGTTTGCTCCAGGGTGATGGACAAGCCCACGGGCCCTCCGGCCGATGCCACCGCATGACATTCGCTGTTCAGCCTGCCCGGCAGCCCATCTGTCTTACCTTCACTCAGTGATCCAGGCCATATGAACCCATCCAATTCCCCCGTCCAGCCAACCCGTGGATCCATCCCGTTCCGTCGCCTGCCCGCCGTCGCGCTGCTGTGCAGCCTGCTGGTGGCACCCGTCGCCATGGCCGAGCCGGAGCCGGGCGCAGCCCCCGCCGGCAGCGCGACGCCGGCTTCCGCTCCGGCGGCCGTGCCCGCGACCCCGGCTCCCGCCGCGGTTGCTCCGGCGGCCAGTAACGCGCCAGCACTGCCGGTCGCCGGGGCGAAGAAGGAAGGCAAGCCCTCGGTGAAGCACGACCTGTCCCCCTGGGGCATGTTCCAGAACGCCGACGCGGTGGTGAAAAGCGTGATGATCGGCCTGCTGCTGGCCTCGGTGGCGACCTGGACCATCTGGCTGGCCAAGGGCCTGGAGCTGCTCGGCGCGCGTCGCCGCCTGCGCGACGAGCTGGCCGATCTGAAAGGCACCCGCACCCTCGAGCAGGCCTCCCGGCTGGCCCACGCCAAGCACAGCTTCTGCGCCTCGCTGATCGAGGACGCCCAGGACGAGCTGCGCATGTCGGAAGGCATCCAGCTGAAGGACGGCATCAAGGAGCGCGTCAGCTTCCGCCTCGAACGCCTGGTCGCCGCCAGCGGCCGCAAGATGGGCCAGGGCACCGGCGTACTCGCCACCGTCGGCTCCATCTCGCCCTTCGTCGGCCTGTTCGGCACCGTCTGGGGCATCATGAACAGCTTCATCGGCATCGCCGAGTCGCAGACCACCAACCTCGCCGTGGTCGCCCCCGGCATCGCCGAAGCCCTGCTGGCCACCGCCCTCGGTCTGGTGGCGGCGATTCCCGCGGTGGTGGTCTACAACGTCTTCGCCCGCTCCATCGCCGGCTACAAGGCACAGGTGGCGGACATCTCGGCGCAGATCCTGCTCTTGGTCAGCCGCGACCTCGACCAGCCGGCGGCCGCCCGGCAGGGCCAGGAACCGCGCAAGACGGCAGTGGAGTAATCGGCCATGGGAATGCACATCAACGAGGGGGGGGACGACCTCCAGGAAGCCCACGACATCAACGTCACTCCCTTCATCGACGTCATGCTGGTGCTGCTGATCATCTTCATGGTCGCCGCGCCGCTGGCCACGGTGGACGTCAAGGTCGACCTGCCGGCCTCGACCGCGCAGCCGTCGCCGCGACCGGATCACCCGGTCTACCTGAGCATCAAGGAAGATCGCAGCCTCTACCTGGGCAACGAGCAGGTGGCGCCGGAGCAGCTCGGCCACGCCCTCGACCTGCAGACCGATAGCGACAAGGAAGAGACCATCTTCATCCGCGGCGACGGCAGCGTGGACTACGCCCGGCTCATGGAGGTCATGGACCTGCTGCGCGCCGCCGGCTACTTGAAGATCGGCTTGGTCGGCCTGGAAACGGTGAAGCAGCCGTGATCAGCCGACTGCAGTCCTTGCCGCGCTGGGGCCTGTGCGCGCTTCTGGCGCTGGGCCTGCATGCGGCCGTGGTGATCTGGTCGCTCTACTGGCGTCCGCAGTCCGAGCCGCTCGAACTGCAGCCGGCCGCCATGATGGTGGAACTGGCGCCGCTGCCCGCCCTAGCCCCGGCCGCCGCGCCCGCGGCGAAGCCGGAGCCGCCGGCCCCGCCCAAGCCCGCCACCCCGCCGCCGGCCAAGCCGGTGGCGCAGCAGAAGCCGATCGAGGCGCCCAAGCCGAAGCTGGCCTTGCTGCCGCCCAAGCCCAAGGCTCCCCCGCAGCCGCCCAAGCCCGTCGCCAAGCCGGTGGAGGAGGCAGCTCCCCCGCAGGTAGCCAAGAGCCAGCCCACCACCAGCACGCCGAGCACCAGCTCGACGCCGACCCAGGCCAGGACCGCGGCCCAGAGCGGCAGCCCGACCCCGTCGAACGCCGCGCCCAACTGGCAGGGCCTGGTGCGCGCCCATCTGAGCCGCTACAAGAACTATCCCAGCGAAGCCCGCCGGCGCGGCGACGAAGGCAAGGTGGTGATCCGCTTCAGGATCGACGCCCAGGGTCATCTGCTCTCCTGCGAGGTGGAGCAGAGCTCCGGCGTGCGCAGCCTGGACCGGGCCGCCCTGCAGATGTTCCGTCGCGCCGACCCGCTGCCGCCGCCGCCGCCGGAACTGCTCAAAGGCGGCACCCTGGAAGTGGTCGCGCCCTTCGCCTACTCGCTGACCGAGCGCTGACCGAGCGCTGACGGAGGGCCCAGGCGCCCGGTCGGGCGCCTGGCTTTACCGGGAGCGAGCGCCGCGCTCAGCCGCGGTCACGGGAGGCCGCACGCGAGCCGGCGGTGACCAGCCGGTACAGGTAGATGCCGACCACCGCCAGGACCACCACCTTCGAGGCCGGGTCGACGTAATCCGCCACCCGGTTGTACTCGGCGTGCAGCAGGTAGCCGGCCAGGGTGAGCACCGTGGTCCAGATCATCGAGCCGGCCAGGGTGTAGCCGGCGAAGGTGCGGAACGGCATGTGCGCGATGCCGGCCGGCACCGAGATCAGCGTGCGGATGGCCGGAACCAGACGGCCGAAGAACACCGCTTTCCTGCCGCCGTGGGCGCGGAACCAGAGGGACGCCTCGCTCACGTCCTGCCCCGACATGGTCAGCCAGCGGCCGAAGCGTTCCGCCAGACGGCGCATGCGGTTCTCGCCGAGCAGCGCGCCGGCGTAGTACCAGGGCAGGGCGCCGATGAAGGAGCCCAGGGTGCCGGCAACGACCACGGCGAAGAAGTTAAAGTCGCCACGCGCCGCCAGGAAGCCGGCCAGCGGCATGATCACCTCGGAGGGGATGGGCGGAAAGAGATTTTCCAGAAACATCAGGCCGAGGATACCGAGATAGCCTCCCTGCTCGATCAGGCCGGTTATCGAATCGAACACGTTTGAGATTCCTTTTCTGTGGTTGTGGGGCGGTGCGCCATTGTCAGGCCTCGCCGGGCTTGAAGCGAGCCTGGACGTACTGCCGCAGGCCGCGCACCAGCTCCTCCTCGTCGACGAAGACCTTGCCGATGCCGGACTGGCGGAACGTCTGGGCGGCATCCCGGCTATCGGTTCGGATCACCACTTCGATCGAAGGGTTCAATGCGCGGGCGGTGTCCGTCATCCGCGCCACGTCGCGCGGCTCGGGAATGGCGATGACCAGCATGGCCGCCTTGACGATATGGGCCTGGATCAGCGTGGCCGGGTCGCTGGCGTCGCCGGAAACCGCCGCCATCCCCAGGGCGCGGATGGCCTCGACGCGCTCGCGGTTCTGCTCGGCGATGACGAAGGGAATGCCCCGCTCCTGCAGCGCCTCGGCGACGCCGCGGCCGACCCGGCCGTAGCCGACGATCACCACCTGGCCTTCCAGATACTTGTCCTCGGTATCCATCGGCAGGACCGCCAGCGGGTCCTCGCGGTGCTCCAGGCGGCGCGCCTGCGCCGAGTGCTGCAGGACCCACCGCCTGAACGGATCGACCGCGCGGAACAGCAGCGGGTTGAGGGCGATGGAGATGAGCGCGCCGGCCAGCACCAGGCTCAGCCCCTGCTGGGGCAGCAGGCCGAGGGACTGGCCGAGGCCGGCGAGGATGAAGGAGAACTCTCCGATCTGGGCCAGGCTGGCGGCCACGGTGAGGGCGGTGTTCAGCGGGTAGCGGAAGGCCACGACCAGCCCCGCCGCGGCGATCGCCTTGCCGAGCACGATGATCAGCACCACGGCGAGGACGTGCAGCGGCTCCTCGATCAGCACCCCGGGGTCGAACAGCATGCCCACCGCGACGAAGAACAGCACCGCGAAGGCGTCGCGCAGCGGCAGCGTCTCGTGGGCGGCGCGGTGGCTGAAATCCGACTCGCGCATCACCATGCCGGCGAAGAAGGCGCCGAGGGCGAAGGACACGCTGAACAGCTCGGCCGCCCCGTAGGCGATGCCGATGGCGGCGGAAACCACCGCCAGGGTGAACAGCTCGCCCGAGCCGGTGCGCGCCACCTGCAGCAGGCACCAGGGCAGCACGCGGCGCCCGGCGATCAGCATCAGCGCGATGAAGGCCGTCACCTGCAGGAGCGTCTGGCCGATGGTGATCCACAGCGGTCGGGCCGATTCGCCGGCCTCGACGCTGCCGCCGAGCAGACCGGCCAGCGGCGGCATCAGCACCAGCACCAGCACGGTGGCGAGGTCCTCCACCACCAGCCAGCCGACGGCGATGCGGCCGTTCATCGACTCCAGGGTGCCGCGCGCCTCCAGGGCCTTGAGCAGCACCACGGTGCTGGCGCAGGACAGCGACAGGCCGAACACCAGGCTCGCCCCGACGCTCCAGCCCCAGCACAGGGCGACGCCCATACCCAGCAGGGTGGCCAGGCCCATCTGCACCAGCGCGCCGGGCAGGGCGATCTTCTTCACCGCCAGCAGGTCGTTCAGGGAAAAGTGCAGGCCGACGCCGAACATCAGCAGCATCACGCCGATCTCGGAGAGCTGCGACGCCAGGCCCACGTCGGCGACGAAGCCCGGCGTGCCCGGACCGAGGACGATGCCGGCGAGGAGATAGCCCACCAGGGCCGGGAACTTCAGCTTCTCGGCGAGAAAGCCGAAGAGCAGGGCCAGGCCGAAGCCGGCCGCCAGGGTCGTGATCAGTGAAACGCTGTGCTCCATTTTTTCCCCTAATTGTCGATGCCTGGTCTGCGCCAGTTGCCTGCCGGGTCCGATTCTTCCCGGTCTGCGCCGGGTTCGGCGGTTCCGACGAATGGTACGTGAAAGCCTCCGGCGGCGCCGCGGGCAAGGATTTCAGGGCATTTCGGCGTCATACGCGCCTTTCCCGCGGCGTTCGGCACCGCCTCGCCGAAGCGGAAGGGCGTCACGTTCTGTAAAGATTCGCCGATTGCCGGGGCCGGCCGAGCCCCATAAGTTAAGACCCGTGACGCCGGGCCCCTCTGACGGTTTGCTGCCGCCATGTCGGAGTCATGTTTTCTTCACTGACGACGACAACGGGAGGGGCTCATGGATACCCTGCAGCAATTTCTCACCGCCGACTTCCTCGGCACCTCGGCCTGGCTCTGGCTGGCCTTCCTCGGCATTGTCTGCGCGCTGCTGGTCTTCGACCTCGGCGTGCTGCACCGCGAACACCGCGAAATCGGGGTCAGGGAAAGCCTGCTGCTGTCGGCCGGCTACATCACCGTGGGCCTGCTGTTCGGCCTCTGGGTCTGGCAGCAGAAGGGCGGCGCCGCCGGGCTGGATTACTACACCGGCTTCCTGATCGAGAAATCGCTGTCCATGGACAACGTCTTTCTCATGGCGACTATCTTCGGTTTCTTCGCCGTTCCGCGCAAATACCAGCACGAGGTGCTGTTCTGGGGCATCCTCGGCGTAATCGTGCTGCGTGCGCTGATGATCGGCCTGGGCGCGGCCCTGATCGCCAACTTCAGCTGGATCCTCTATCTCTTCGGCCTGTTCCTCCTGCTGACCGGCGTGCGGATGCTGTTCTCCAAGGTGGAGGAGGCGCAGAACCTGGACGACAACCTGCTGGTCCGCTACCTGCGGGGACACCTGCGGATCACCGACCGCCTGCACGACGGTCGTTTCTTCGTCCGCCTGCCGGACGCCAGCGGCAAGCCGGTGCTCTGGGCCACCCCGTTGCTGCTGACCCTGATCCTGATCGAATGCGCCGACCTGGTGTTCGCCATCGACAGCGTGCCGGCGATCTTCGCCATCACCCAGGATCCCTTCATCGTCTACACCTCGAACATCTTCGCCATCCTCGGCCTGCGCGCGCTGTACTTCGCCCTGGCCGCGCTGATCCACCGCTTCGCCTACCTCAAGTACGCGCTGGCGCTGGTGCTGGTGTTCATCGGCGGCAAGATCTTCCTGGTCGGCATCATCGGCAAGATCCCCGCGGCGATCTCCCTCGGCGTCACCTTCTCGCTGCTGCTGGGCGGGGTGCTCTACTCGCTGTGGAAGACCCGCGGCGAGGCCGCTTCGTCCGCCGGGCAGCGTTGAGGGGCAGGCGCGGGAAGCGCGGCGGCCGTCCGGCGTCCACACTGGAAGGGGATCCCCAAGCAAGGAGCTGCGCCATGACCACCCCCTACCGACGCCTCGACAAGCGGCAGGCCGCCGTCCTCCTGGTCGACCACCAGACCGGCCTGCTGTCCCTGGTCCGCGACATCGAGCCGGACCGCTTCCGCAACAACGTGCTGGCCCTGGCCGACCTGGCCAGGTACTTCGAACTGCCGACCCTCCTCACCACCAGCTTCGAGAACGGCCCCAACGGCCCGCTGCTGCCCGAACTCAAGGAGCTCTTCCCCGAAGCGCCGTATATCGCCCGCCCCGGACAGATCAACGCCTGGGACAACGCCGACTTCGTCCGCGCGGTGAAGGCCACCGGCCGCAAACAGCTGATCATCGCCGGGGTGGTGACCGAGGTCTGCGTGGCCTTTCCGGCCCTGTCGGCCCTGGCAGAGGGCTTCGAGGTGTTCGTCGTCACCGATGCCTCCGGCACCTTCAACGAGCTCACCCGCGACTCCGCCTGGAGCCGCATGGCCGCCGCCGGGGCGCAACTGATGAGCTGGTTCGCCGTGGCCTGCGAGCTGCACCGCGATTGGCGCAACGACGTCGAGGGGCTGGGCGCGCTGTTCGCCGGGCACATCCCGGACTACCGCAACCTGATGACCGGCTACGACCGCCTGACCGCCGGCAAGTGATCCGCCGGTATGGCGCCCCCGACGCGTGGCAACGCGCCGGGCGGCACCGCTACACTGGTTCCCTCCTTTCCGGCAGACGGATCTCGCCCGATGAACCTGCGCCCCTGGTCCCACGTCACCTCCGCCGGCTTCGCCCTGCGCGGCTGGCATAGCGAGCCGAGCGGCAGGCCGCTGCTGCATTTCCTGCACGGCAACGGCTTCTGCGGGCGAACCTACGAGCCGCTGCTCGCCGTGCTGGCCGACGACTTCGACCTCTGGCTGAGCGACGTCCAGGGCCACGGCGAGAGCGACCACGGCGGCCGCTTCCTCGGCTGGAACCGCTCGGCGGAGCTGGCGGTGGAAGCCTTCGAGGCCGGGTACGGGCGCTTCGGCGAGGTACCGCGCTTCGCCTGCGGGCACAGCTTCGGCGGCGTGCTGAGCAGCCTGATCCTGGCCCACCGGCCCGAGCTGTTCCGCCGCGCGGCGCTGCTCGACCCGGTGCTGTTCACGCCGGGGATGATCGGCGTCATGGGCCTTTCCGAACTGCTCGGCCTGCACCGCTTCAACACCCTGGCGCGGCAGTCGGCGACGCGCCGCCAGCACTGGCCGGACCGCGCCGGCGCCTATGCCGCCCTGCACGGACGGGGCACTTTCAAGGGCTGGAGCGACGCGGCCCTGCGCGCCTACGTCGAGTACGCCCTGCGCGATGCCGACGACGGCGGCGTCGAGCTGAAGTGCCGGCCGAGCCGCGAGGTGGAGATCTTCACCTCGTTCCCCCGCGGCCTCTGGGCGGCGCTGGCGCAGGTGCGCGCGCCGACCCTGATGCTGCACGGCCAGCGCAGCTTCCCCTTCGTGGTCAGGGCGGCCGCCCGCTGGTGCGCCCTCAACCCCCACGTCACGGCCCGGGCCGTGCCCGGCGGACACTGCTTCATGCAGGAGCAGCCGCAGGCGAGCGCCGAGCGGGTGGCCGCTTTTCTGCTGGAAAGAGACTGAGAGGAACGGCCCGCCGGGCGGTAGAATCCCGGAATCGACCGAGGGCCCCGCGCATGACCGATCTCTCTCCCCTGGCCGCCTACCGGCAGGCCGTCGCCCAGCAGGGTTTCCAGCCCGACGCGGCCCAGGCGCAGGCCGCGCAGGCGCTGGAGGACTGCCACCAGGCCCTGCACCGGGACGACCCTTCGTCGCCGATGCGGGGCGTGTACCTCTGGGGGCCGGTCGGGCGCGGCAAGACCTGGCTGATGGACAGCTTCCACCGCAGCCTGCGCGTGCCTTCCCGGCGCCAGCATTTCCACCACTTCATGCGCTGGGTGCACCGCCGCCTGTTCCAGCTCACCGGCACGGCGGACCCGCTGCTGGCGCTGGCCCGCGAGCTGGCCGAGGAAGTCCGGGTGCTGTGCTTCGACGAGCTGTTCGTCAGCGACATCGGCGACGCCATGATCCTCGGCCGCCTGCTGCAGGCGATGTTCGAGCAGGGCGTGGTACTGGTCGCCACCTCCAACCAGCCGCCGGAGCAGCTCTACGCCGACGGCTTCAACCGCCAGCGCTTCGCTCCGGCGATCGACGCCATCCAGCGCCACATGCAGGTGCTCGGCGTCGACGGCGGGCAGGACCACCGCCTGCATCCGGGCGCCGGGCACCCGCGCTTCTGGGTCGCCCGGCCGAGAACGCCGAGCGCCCTGGCGGCGGTCTTCGAGCGCCTGGCCGCGGGCCGGCCGGTAGGCGACGGGCCGGTCGAGCTGGGACATCGGCAGCTGGAGGCGCTGCGCCACGGCGAGGCGGCCATCTGGTGCCGCTACGCCGACCTCTGCGAGCAGCCCTGGTCGGCCCTGGACTTCATCGCCCTGTGCGACCGCTTCCCGGCCATCCTGCTCGGCGAGGTGCCGAAGCTCGGCGGCCGGCGGCGGGAAGCCTACATCGCCCGCGGCACCGAGGACGCCCGGGAGCGGGTGGAGGCCGGCGACCGCCAACTGCCCGACCTGTCGCCGGGGGACAACGGCGTGCGGCGCTTCATCGCCCTGGTCGACGAGTGCTACGACCGCCGGGTGCCGCTCTATCTGGAGGCGCAGGTGCCGCTGGAGGAGCTGTACACCGAGGGCTATCTGGAATTCCCCTTCCGGCGCACCCTCAGCCGTCTGCGGGAGATGCAGCTGGAGCGGTTTTCGCGGGTCTAGGGGAGGCCGGGCTGGCAGGCTGCCGAAGAGGCCGGCGAGGCTAGCGGCGCTGCTGCTCGTGGCGCTGGTGGTCGCGCCGCCACTGGTCGAGCTGGATGATCTCGGCGGACTTGCCCGGCGCGGGCGCCGGGGCGTGCGGCTCGGGGACGGGGTGGGGCGCCAGCTCGATGCGGGCGACGTGGCGGCCGAGCATGACGATCCGGCCGTCGTGGCGCTGCTCGCCGGTGACGGTGAACTCGAAACCGTAGATCCGCGCCAGCCGGCGGCGGCCGCGGGCGTCCGGGAGCAGGGCGAGGCGGCGCAGCGCGACGTTGTCGTCGAGCAGCTCCACGTCCGCCTTCGCGCAGTACTGGCGGACCGCCGCCAGAGCCCGCTCGTTCAGGCCGTGGGCGTGCCACAGCCAGGCGGCGCCGGCGCCCAGCAGCATCAGGATGAATAGATTACCCAGAGTCAGCATGATCGGTTTGCTCGTGGAAACGGTCCCAGCTTAGCCGATATGCCGACCGGCGCCGTGCGTTCCGTCGCTTGGACTTCAGTCCTTGGACGAGGCTTCCTTGATCTGCCGGTAGCGCTCCTCCAGATCGTGGCGCAGCTCGCGGCGGCGCTTGGCCTGCTCGTAGCGGCGCTTCTCCTGCTCGGTCTCGGGGCGCAGCGGCGGCACCGCGGTCGGCTTGCCGTCCTTGCCCAGGGCGACCATGGTGAAGAAGCAGCTGTTGGTGTGGCGCACCGCGCGGGTCGGGATGTCCTCGGTGAGCACCTTGATGCCGATCTCCATGGAGGAGGTGCCGGTGTAGTTGACCGAGGCGTGGAAGGTCACCAGCTCGCCGACGTACACCGGCTGGCGGAAGACCACCTGGTCCACCGAGAGGGTCACCACGTAGCTGCCGGCGTAGCGGGCGGCGCAGGCGTAGGCGACTTCGTCCAGGTACTTGAGCAGGGTGCCGCCGTGCACGTTGCCGGAAAAGTTGGCCATATCCGGCGTCATCAGCACGGTCATCGACAATTGGGCATTGGGTTGCATGGGTACTTCGGCTCCGGAAAAGCAGTGCGGAGGCCTAACCATACCGGACTCCGGCGCGTCGTGCTGCAGCTTGCGCCCGCAGGCGGGCGGAAAGCGGGCGGTCTTCGACTAATCGACGACCTTGAAGCGCAGCACGCCGATCAGCTGGCCGGCCTCGGTCTGCACGCGGACCTCCCAGTTGCCCAGCGGGTCGCCGGGGAAGTTCTGCTTGTGGCTCCAGGCCCGGTAGCCCTCCTTGCGCCCGCCGCTGATGTCCAGCGGGATGCGGTCCCGTTCCTGGCCGTTCTGCCGCCAGACGTGCCAGATGCGCTCCTTCAGCCCGCGCGGCACGTTGATCTCGGTGTAAGCGTACAGGCCGTGGCTGCGCAGCTCGGCCAGCGAGACCCGCTTGAGGCCGCGGCCGGGGGCGCGGTGGCGGTCGTCCAGCTCCAGGCTCACCGCCACCTGGTTCAGCCACAGGGTGGCCGGCGGCACCCAGGTGCGCGCCAGCCAGCCGGCGCCGCTGAGCGCCGCGACCAGCGCGAGCAGCGCCAGCTTGCGCCGCCAGCCCTGGCCGCGCTGCGCGCCGAGCAGGCTGGGAAAGGCCAGCAGCGTGGAGATGGCCAGGGCCAGCTCGTAGCTCTGCGGCGTCGCCAGGTGGTAGATCAGCGGCAGGGTGGTGAGCAGCACGGCGAACAGGGCCAGGCTGTGGAAGGCCATCAGCGCCCAGCGCTGCTCGCCCAGCCACTTGTAGTACAGCGGGTCGATGATCGAGACCAGCGCGGCCAGGCAGAGCAGTCCGGTGAACAGCGCCTGGCCGCTGTTCCAGGTGGTGGTGGTGAGGAAGAAGGGCAGGACGAAGAACAGGCTCTCCTGGTGGATCATCTGCGTCGCGTAGCGCAGCAGCGAGCGCGGCAGGGTCAGGCCGAAGCGCTGGCTGATGCCGCGGGTCACCAGGTTCTCCAGCAGCAGCCAGACCCAGCCGGCCAGCATCACCACGGCGAGCACGCCGGCCAGGCTTTCCTTGCGCTTGACCAGCAGGAAGCTGGCGATGCCGGAGGCGAAGCCGAACAGGGCGAGCAGGCGGGGGTAGCGGCTGGCCAGGGCGATCAGCTGCTGCAGGCGTTGTTTCCAGGGCGGCATGTCGGTCGGAGTCGGGTCGATGGCGAAAAGGAGGTACGAGTTTAGCGGCGAAGTGCCTCCGCCGGGCGGCCGGCGATCCGCGAGGCGTCGGCGATGCGGGCGCTCGGGGAACGGGGCGGTCAGTGGTCGAGGATCTTCGAGAGGAATTCGCGGGTCCGCTCGGCGCGCGGGGCGGCGAAGAATTGATCGGCCGGCACGTCTTCGAGGATGGCCCCGCGATCCATGAAGATGACGCGGTCGGCCACCCTGCGAGCGAAGCCCATCTCATGGGTCACGCACATCATGGTCATGCCTTCCTGCGCCAGCTGCACCATGACCTCGAGCACCTCGCTGACCATTTCCGGGTCCAGCGCCGAGGTCGGCTCGTCGAACAGCATGACCACCGGGTCCATGGCCAGGGCCCGGGCGATCGCCACCCGCTGCTGCTGGCCGCCGGAGAGCTGGCCGGGATGCTTCTGCGCCTGCTCGGCCAGGCCGACCCGGGCGAGCAGCGCCATGCCCTTGTCCCGGGCCGCCTCCCGGCTGCGGCCGAGCACCTTGATCTGGGCGAGGCAGAGGTTGTCGATGACCGACAGATGGGGGAACAGCTCGAAATGCTGGAACACCATGCCGACCCGCGCGCGCAGCCTCGGCAGGTCGGTCTTCGGATCGGCGAGCGAGGTGCCGTCGACCCGGATGTCGCCCTGCTGGAACGGCTCGAGGCCGTTGACGCACTTGATCAGGGTCGACTTGCCGGAGCCGGACGGGCCGCAGACCACCACGACCTCGCCCTTGCCGACGGCGGCGCTGCAGTCGTCCAGCACCCGGAAGTCCCCGTACCATTTGCTGACATTGCGGATCGAAATCATGTCGCTGACCTTGTCTGCAGACGCCTGACCAGCTGCGAGGCGGCGAAGCTGATGATGAAGTACACGAGGCCGGCGACCAGCAGGAATTCGTGGGGCCGGCCGATGATGTCGCCCTGCGAGCGGGCGGCGTTGAGGAAGTCCATCAGGCCGACCGTGTACACCAGCGAGGTGTCCTGGAACAGGATGATGCTCTGCTGCAGCAGCAGCGGGGCCATCTTGCGCAAGGCCTGGGGCAGGACGACCAGGCGCATGCACTGGCCGTAGCGCATGCCGAGCGCCAGGGCCGCATTCATCTGGCCTTTGGGTACCGACTGGATGCCGGCGCGGACGATTTCGCAGAAGTAAGCCGCCTCGAACAGGACGAAGGCCACCAGACAGGAGGCGAAGGCGCCGACCGGGGTGTCCTCGCCGGTGATTTCCCGCAGCACGAAGGGCACCGCGAAGTAGAACCAGGTGATCACCAGCAGCAGCGGGATAGAGCGGAAGTAGTTGACGTAGGTGGCGGCGAGGGCGGCCGCCAGCCGGTTGCGCGCCAGGCGCATCGTCGCCAGCAGGGTGCCGAGCAGCACGCCGCCGAGCACCGCCGGCAGCATCAGCTCGAAGGTCGTCCGCATGCCCTCCAGGAGCATCGGGAGGGCGGGGAGAATCGCGCCGAAGTCCATCACCGGCCTCCCGCGGCGATCAGGCCCGGCACCGCGACCCGCTTCTCGATGGCCCGCATCAGCAGCATCAGGCTCATGTTCAGGCTGAAGTAGATCAGCGTGGCCAGGGTGAAGGCCTCGAACAGGTTGGCGGAGAACTCGGCGGTCTGCCGGGTCTGCGCCAGCAGCTCCATCAGGCCGATCAGCGAGGCCACCGAGGAGTTCTTGAAGATGTTGAGGAACTCCGAGGTGAGCGGCGGGACGATCAGGCGGAAGGCCTGCGGCAGCAGCACGTGGCGGTAGATCTGCGGCAGGCGCAGGCCCAGCGCGCGGGCGGCCGCGGTCTGGCCGCGGGGCAGGGCCTGGATGCCGGTGCGCACCTGCTCGCAGACCCGGGCGGCGGTGAACAGGCCGAGACAGAGCGTCACGCTGAGGAAGGCCGAGGCGGCCGGGCTCAGATCCTGCTTGAACCAGACCTGCAGCGGCTCGGGCAGGAAGTCCGGCACCAGGAAGTACCAGACGAACAGCTGCACCAGGAGCGGCACGTTGCGAAAGAGCTCCACGTAGGCGCCGGCGATGCCGGGCAGGATGCGGCCGGGCAGGGTGCGCAGCACGCCGAGCAGGGAGCCCAGCGCCAGGGCGACGAGCCAGCCGCTCAGGGCCAGCGCCACGGTCCAGCCGAGGCCGGTGAGGTACCAGTCCAGGTAGATCTCGTCGCCGATCCCGGTGGGCTTGAAGAAGATGCCCCAGTCCCAGTTGTAATCCATGGACGGTCGCTCCGGTGGCAGGCGGCTAGCGTTCTTCGGCCGACTTGTCGGTCGGCTCGGCGATCAGCCGCTTCAGTTCGGCGCTCATCGGGAAGTTCAGGTTGAGGTTCTTCGGCGGAATCGGCTGGAGGAACCACTTGTCGTAGATGGCGTTGATCTCGCCGGACTTGAAGGTGGCGACCAGGGCGTCGTCGACGGCCTTCTTGAACGCCGGGTCGCCCTTGCGCAGCATGCAGCCGTAGATCTCGAAGGACTGCGGCGTGCCGACCACGGTCCAGTCGTCCGGGTTGCGGGCCTTGGCCATTTCCCCGTAGAGCAGGGCGTCGTCCATCATGAAGGCCGCGGCGCGGCCGGATTCGAGCATCAGGAAGGACTCGCCGTGGTCCTTGGCGGCGATGATGTTCATGCCCATCCGCTTCTCTGCGTTCATCGCCTTGAGCAGGCGCTCGGAGGTGGTGCCGGCGGTGGTCACCACGTTCTTGCCGGCCAGATCGGGGAAGTCGTTGATCCCGGAGGTCTTCTTGGTCAGCAGGCGGGTGCCGACCTCGAAGATGCCGACGGAGAAGGCCACCTGCTTCTGGCGCTCGAGGTTGTTGGTGGTGGAGCCGCACTCCAGGTCGACGGTGCCGTTCTGCACCAGCGGGATGCGGGTCTGCGAGGTGACCAGGTTGTAGCGCACCTTCAGCTCCGGCAGGCCGAGCTGCTGCTTGAGCGCCTCGACCACCTTCAGCTGCAGGTCGTGGGCGTAGCCGATCGGCTGGCGCGAGGCGCCGCCGAGGTAGGAGAAGGGGATGGAGGCGTCGCGGTGGCCGAGGGTGATGGTGCCGGACTCCTTGATCTTCTTCAGGGTGCCGGTGAGTTCGTCGGCCCGGGCCACGGTGGCCAGGCAGGCGCAGAAGAGAAGCGCGAGGGTTGTCTTCGCTGGAAGTCGCATGGATGGGCCCTGTTGTCTGTGTTCGATCCTGGGAGCAAAGGTAGCGAAAGTCGGCCGGCGCGCGAAAGCCGTCTTCGCGCGCCGGCCTGCTCCGGACCTGCCAGAGACGTGCCAGGATGGGCGTTGCCGCAGGGCGAATGGCGGGCTGCGCTCAGCCATCGCTGGCCAGCGGCCCGATCAGCCGGTTCAGCTCGCCGTCCGCCGGCGCACCCTCGTCGGCACCGCCCGCCACCAGCGCCTGGGCTTCCAGCACCACGTAGGCGCTGCTGCAGAACAGCGAGTTGAGCCGCTTCATGTCCTCCAGCAGCTCCAGATGGGCGGAGCTGGTCTCGATGCACTGCGCCACCTGGCGGTGCAGGCGGTCGACGTGGGCGTGCGCCAGGCGCCGTTCGAGGGCACGGAAGCCGCGCTTGCGGCGCAGCAGCTGGCGCGCGCTGGCGGCGTCGCCGGAGAGGAACACCGACAGGCCCAGGCGCAGGTTGGCCAGCAGTTCGCCGTGCAGCAGCGACAGCTCCTCCAGGTCGCTGCGGGTGAACGCCGGCTGCCGCTCGGTCTTCGGGTGCTGCACCTTGCCCAGCATCTTCTCGATGATGTCGCCGGCCTGCTCCAGGTTGATCGCCCACTCGATGATCTCCGCCCAGCGCCGGTCCTCGTTCTCGGCCAGGGCGCCCCGCGGCAGCTGCGCCAGGTACAGCTTGACCCCGGCGTAGAGGGCGTCGACGTCGTCGTCGAGGCGGCGGATGGCCTTGCCCAGCTCCGGCTGGCGGCCCTGCAGCACGGCCAGCAGGTGGTCGAGCATGCGCTCCACCAGATCGCCGATGCGCAGGGTCTCGCGTACCGCGTTGGCCAGCGCCAGGCTCGGCGTGGGCAGGGCGCTGGAGTCCAGGTAGCGGGGCCGGGCGACCCCTTCCTCGCGGGCCTGGTCCGGCAGCAGGCGGGTGCACAGGCGCGCCATCGGGCCGACGCTGGGCAGCAGCAGCAGGCAGCGCAGGCTGTTGTAGGCCAGGTGGAAGCCGATCACCCGGTCCTGCGGGCCGAGCGGCAGGGTGGCCATCCAGGCCGCCAGCGGGTCGAGCAGCGGCAGCACCAGCAGGCCGAGCAGCTTGTACAGCAGGTGGCCGAGGGCGACCCGCCGGCCGCTGGCGATCTGCGTGCGGCTGTTGAGGAAGGCCAGCACGCCGCTGCCGATGTTGGCGCCGATCACCAGGGCGATGGCCACCGGCAGGCCGATCAGCCCGGCGCCGGCCAGGGTCGCGGTGAGCAGCACGGCGGCCAGGCTGGAATAGGCGATCAGCGCGAACAGGGCGCCGACGCAGGTCGCCAGCAGGATGTCGCCGTTCAGCGAGGCGAACAGCAGCTCCAGCACGGGGGCGTGGGTGATCGGCTCGCTGGCCGCGACGATCAGGTCGAGGGCGAGCAGGATCAGGCCGAGGCCGATGGCCACCCGGCCGAGCTGGCCGGCCCGGCTCTGCCGGCGCGAGAGGAACAGGCTGACCCCGGTCAGCAGCAGCAGCGGCGACAGCCAGGACAGGTCGACGGTCAGCACCCGCGCCATCAGCGCGGTGCCGACGTCGGCACCGAGCATCGCCGCCAGCGCCGGGGCCAGCGCCATCAGCCCGGAGGCGACGAAGGAGCCGGCCAGCAGGGCGGTGGCGTTGCTGCTCTGCACCAGGGCGGTGACGCCGATGCCGGCGAGGAAGGCCAGCGGCGCTCGGCGCATGCTCTGGCCGAGCAGCCGGCGCAGCGAGGCGCCGTAGACCCGGAGGATGCCGGTCCGGACGATATGGGTGCCCCACACCAGCAGGGCGATGGCCGAGAGCAGATCGAGCAAGGTCACCATGATCGGGCCTCCCTGGCGGCGGAATGGCGGAGTGTCGCGGACGCCGGCGCGCGCCTCCACGGTGGACCGCGGGCGGCGCGAAGGCGTTCGGTGGGTCTTGTCACAGTTCGGTAATGCGCCAGGACAGGGTGCAGCAGCGTTCGCGCCCGCGCAAGGGTGGCCAGATGGTCCGAAGGTCTTGTCTAGGAGCGAAGCGCCGGGGCGGTTTCCTCCGCGGCGTGCTCCAGGCGGATGCGCAGGCTCAGGTCGGTGCGCGAGTCGGCATGGCGGACCGCTTCTTCCGCGCTGATCCGGCCGGCCTCGTGGAGCTGGAACAGGTGCTGGTCGAAGGTCTGCAGGCCCGGCTCCGGCGCCTCGGCGATGGCCTGGCGGATCTCGCGCAACTGGTCGCGCTGGATCAGGTCGCGCAGGTGCGGGGTGCTCAGCAACAGCTCCACGGCCATCGCTCGCCGCCGGTCGAGCCCCGGCACGGGGCGCTGGGCGACGATCGCCAGCAGGTTCTGGGCGACGTCGGCGAGCACCTGGCCGCGGGCGTTCTCCGGGAAGAAGTGGACGATCCGCTCGATGGCCTGCGTCGCGCCGGTGGCGTGCAGGGTGGCCAGGCACAGGTGGCCGGTCTCGGCGTAGTGCAGGGCGTGCTGCATGGTCTCCAGGTCGCGGATCTCGCCGATCATGATCACGTCCGGCGCCTCGCGCAGGATGTTGCGCAGGGCGGCGGCGAAGCTGTGGGTGTCCAGGCCGACCTCGCGCTGGTCGATCAGCGAGCGACGGTGCCGGTGGACGAACTCGATGGGGTCCTCGATGCAGAGGATGTGGCCGCTGCGGTTGCGATTGCGGTGCTCCAGCATGGCCGCCAGGGTGGTCGACTTGCCCGAGCCGGCGGCGCCGACCACCAGGATCAGCCCGCGATCGCGCAGCGCCAGCTTCTCCAGCACCGGCGGCAGGCCGAGTTCGGCGATGCTCGGGATCTCGCTCTTCACGTAGCGCGCCACCATCGTCGGCTCGCCGCGCTGCAGGTAGAGATTGAGGCGGAAGCGGCCGATGCCTTCCAGGTCGACCGCCAGGTTCAGCTCCTTCTCGCGCTCGAACTCGGCCCGCTGCTCCGCCGACAGCAGCGGCCAGACCAGCCGGCGGACCTCGCCCGGGGCCAGCGGCGGCGTCTCCAGCGGCTGGCAGGCGCCGTCCTGCTTGAGGTGCGGCGGCGCGCCGACGCTGAAGAACATGTCCGAGCCGCCCCGTTCGGCGAGCCGGCGGAGCAGGGGAGTGATGTCCGGGGAATCGGAGGGGGTGGGCATGCGGCGCTCTCTCGCTCGGGATATGGCCCGATGATGGTGCAGCCGTCGGTCGGCGGCAAACCCGCGACACGAACTGACGCACGCTTCGGGCAGAATGACGGCGCCTGTTATCCTTATCCGTTCGTCCCCCAGCGAGTCGCCCATGCTCAGCCTCTATCACGCCCCCGACCTGGAAACCCTCGGCGAGCTGGCCACCACCCTGCTGGCCCAGCCGCAGAGCGAGCCGCTGGCGCCGGCGCGGGTGGTGGTGCCGAGCCAGGGCATGGGCCGCTGGCTGACCCTAGAACTGGCGCGCAAGCAGGGCATCGCCATGCAGCTGGAGATCCAGCTGCCGTCCAGCTTCGTTTGGGACCTGTCGCGTCTGGTGCTCGGCCAGTTGCCCGAGCAGTCCGCCTTCACTCCGGCGACCCTCGGCTGGCGCCTCTACGACTGGCTCTGCGAGCCCGCGCAGCTGGCCCTGGCGCCGCGCCTGGCGCACTACCTGGACGGCGGCGACGAGCGTCGGCGCCTGGCGCTGGCGGAGCGGATCGCCGACGTTTTCGACCAGTACCTGCTCTATCGCGACGACTGGCTGGCCGCCTGGGAGCGCGGCGAGCGCCTCGGCCTCGGCCCCGACGAGGACTGGCAGGCGCTGCTCTGGCAGGAGCTGACCAAGGACGGCCACCCGCACCGCGCGCGCCTGCTCGACGACCTGCTGCACCGCCTGTACTCCCCCGAGCCCATCGCCGGGCTGCCCGAGCGCCTGCTGCTGTTCGGCATCAGCAGCCTGCCGCCGCACCACCTGCGGGTGTTCGACGGCTTGGCCCGGCACACCGAGGTGGTCGTCTTCGCCCTCAACCCCTGCCGCGAGGCCTGGGGCGAGATCCGCGACGTCCGCGAGCTGGCGCAGCAGCCCGGCGCGGACGACGGCGACTGGTATCTGGACATCGGCAACCCGCTCTTGGCCAGCCTCGGCAAGCAGGGCCGGGACTTCTTCGACAGTCTGTTCGCCCTGGCCGGCGAGGGCGCCGGGCAGGAGATCGGCCTGTATTCGGAGGACGAGGACCTGGCCGACGACAGCCTGCTGCACGCCCTGCAGAACGACATCCTGCGCCTGCGCGCCCGCCGGCCGGAGGAGCGCTTGGCCCTGGGCGAGGACGACCGCTCCCTGGAGCTGCACATCGCCCACTCGCCGCTGCGCGAAGTGGAGATCCTCCACGACCAGCTGCTCGCCCGCTTCCAGGCCGACCCCGGCCTCAGCCCCGACCAGGTCGTCGTGCTGACCCCGGACATCGAGCGCTACGCCCCCTACATCGAGGCGGTGTTCGCTTCCCGCGACGGCCGCGGCGCGCCGCGCACGACCGCCCTGCGGACGGCCGCCCCACGGATTCCCTACAGCCTGGCCGACCGCAGCCTGCGCGCCGAGGTCCCGCTGATCGAGGCCTTCCTCGGCCTGCTCGGCCTGCCGGAAAGCCGCTTCGCCGCCGAGGAGATCCTCGCCTGGCTGGAGCAGCCGGCCATCGCCCGCCGCGCCGGCATCGAGGAGGAGGACCTGCCGCTGCTGCGCGACTGGCTGCGCGAGGCCGGCGTGCGCTGGGGCCGCAACGGCGCCCACCGCGCCCGCCTGGGCCTGCCGGACGACGCCTCCTTCACCTGGCGCCAGGGTCTCGACCGCCTGCTGCTGGGCTTCGCCGCCCCGCCGCAACTGGCCGGCCAAGAGGCGCCGCTGCTCGGCGACTGCTGGCCGCTGGACGCCCTGGAGGGCGCCCGCGCCCAGCTGCTTGGCCGGTTGGTCGGCTTCGTCGGCCAGCTCGCCGCCCTGGCCGACGACCTGCAGCGGCCACGGCCGCTGGCGGAGTGGGCCGACCGCCTGCAGCAGCTGATCGACGATCTGTTCGACGAGAGCGAGGCCGGCGACACCCTGCTGCTGCTGTCCCAGGCCTGCGCCGCGCTGCGCGACCAGGCCCAGGCCGCCGGCATCGAGCGGCCGCTGAAGCTAGCCCTGGTGCGCCAGGAGCTGACCGGCGCCCTGGAGCAGGGCGGCGGCGCCTCGGGCTTTCTCACCGGCGCGGTGACCTTCTGCACCATGGTGCCGATGCGCAGCCTGCCGTTCCGCCTGGTCTGCCTGCTCGGCCTCGACGACGGCGCCCTGCCGCGGCGCACCCCGGCCGCCGGCTTCGACCTGATCGCCCGGCACCCGCGGCGCGGCGACCGCGCCCGGCGCCTGGACGACCGCTACCTGCTGCTGGAAACCCTGCTCTCGGCCCGCGAGGCGCTGTATCTCAGCTACGTCGGCCGCGACCCGCGGGACAACGCCGAGCTGCCGCCCTCGGTGCTGGTCAGCGAGATCCTCGAGGCGGTGGACCAGACCGCCGTCTGCGGGGACTCCGCCAGGGCCAGCGAACGCATCGTCGTCGCCCATCCCCTGCAGCCCTTCTCGCCCGGCAACTTCGAGGACGGCCGCCGCACCGGCTTCGCCGCGCCCTGGTTCCGCGCCGCCCGGCGCCTGGCCGAGCCGCCGGCGACGCCCGAGCCCTTCGCCTCGCCGCTGCCCGAGCCGGACGCCGACTGGCTGACCGTCGAGCCGTCGCTGCTGCTGAAGTGCTTCCAGAACCCGGCGCGCTTTCTCCTCGAACAGCGCCTCGGCCTGCGCCTGGCCGACGCCGAGCAGGCCATCGCCGCGGACGAACCCTTCGCCCTCGAAGGCCCGGCCCGCGGCGGTCTGCGCCGGCTGGCCCTGAGCGCGGTGGAGCACGGCTGGAGCGAGGTCGACGAGCGCGCCGTGGCCCGCGCTGCCGGCTGGCTGCCGCCCGGCGAGCTGGGCTACGCCCTCTGGGGCCGGGAGCGCGGCCCGGTGCGCGCCTTCGCCCCGCGGCTGTTCGACGCCCGCCCCGAGGCCGCGCCGCAGCCCCTGCCGGTGGACGAGAACCTGGCCGGGGTGCGCGTGCACGGCTGGCTCGACGGCGTCACCGCCGAGGGCCTGTTCGACTGGCGGCTGACCCGGCCCGGGCCCTGGGACCTGCCGCGCTTCTGGCTGCGCCACCTGCTGCTGAACCTGTCGGCGACCGCCGGGATCGGCCGGGAAAGCCGGCTGCTGTCGCCGGCCGGCGACTGGCGGCTCGGCCCGCTGGACGATGCCGCCGCGTTGCTCGAACCCTGGCTCGCCGCCTACCGCCAGGCCCTCTGCGAACCCCTGCCGCTGCTGACCCGCGCCAGCCACGACTTCGCCCAGGCGCTGGCCTCGCCGGGCGCACGGAGCCAGAAGCCGCCGGTCGAGGCCGCCCGCGCCAAGGCCCGGGTGGCCTGGGAAGGCAGCGAGTTCGGCCTCCCCGGCGAGTGCTGCGACCCCTGGTACGCCCTGGCCTTCCGCGACCGCGATCCGCTGGACGCGCGCTTCGAGGCGCTCGCCGAGCGGCTGCTCGGCCCGGCGCTGGCGGCCCTGGCCGGGGAAGACGAAGCATGACGGGCAGCCGCGCTTCCATGACCGAATCCGCCCTTGTCAGGACGATGAGCCGATGAGCCTCGATCTTCTCCACGCCCCCTTCGACGGCCGCTCGCTGATCGAGGCCAGCGCCGGCACCGGCAAGACCTGGACCCTCACCGCGCTCTACGCCCGCCTGCTGCTGGAGCGCCAGCTCGGTGTCGGGCAGATCCTGGTGGTCACCTACACCACCGCGGCCACCGCCGAACTGCGCGAGCGCATCCGCGACCGCCTGGCCGAGCTGCTCGCGCTCTACGACGGCGTGCCCAGCGGCGACGCCTTCCTCAACGACCTGCACGTCCGCCATCCCGGCGAGGAGGCGCGCCGCCGCCTGCTGCTGGCGGTGCACGGCTTCGACGAGGCGGCGATCTTCACCATCCACGGCTTCTGCCAGCGCGCCCTGCAGGACGCCGCCTTCGAGGCCGGCGGCGACTTCGACAGCGAGCTGACCCAGGACGACCGCGAGGTGCTCGACGCGCTGCTCGCCGACGCCTGGCGCGCCGAGCTGGCCGCGGCCGACCCGGCCTGGGCCGGCTTCCTGGCCAAGAGCGGCATCACCCCGGTCTGGCTGCGCGAGCGCCTGCGCAGCCACCTGGGCAAGCCCTACCTGCGCGTGGAGCCGCACGCCTTGCCGGCCCCGGCCGATTTCGAGGCCGCCCGCGCGGCCTGGGAATGCGCCGCCGGGCTGTGGCGCAAGAACGGCGCGGACTGGGTCGCGGAGCTGGCGAACCACGGCGGGCTCAGCCAGACCACCCACAAGCCGGTCAAGTTCGCCCTCTGGGCCGGCGAGCTGGACGCCTACTTCGCCGATCCCGCGGCCCTGTTCGAGCCGCCCGAGGGGCTCAAAAAGTTCGGCAGCGAGGCCCTGGCCAAGGCCTGCAAGAAGGGCTACGACGCGCCGTCCTGCCAGCTCGCCCTGGCCCTCGACGAACTGAGCAAGATCCTCGGCGACAGCCTGCCGGCCGGCGAGGCGCGGCTGGTCGCCCTGCAGGTGCGCCTCTTGGCGCGCCTCAACGAGGAGTTGCCGGCGCGCAAGGCCGAGCAGCGTCTGTTGGCTTTCGACGACCTGCTCAACCGCCTCGACCAGGCCCTGCAGGGCCCGGCCGGCGAGCACCTGGCGGCGACCTTGCGCGAGCGCTATCCGCTGGCGCTGATCGACGAATTCCAGGACACCGACCCGGTGCAGTACGCGATCTTCAGCCGGATCTATCCGGCAGGCCCCGCAGTTCCGGGCGTCACGAGCGGCTCGATGGCAAGGAAGGCTTCGAGCGAGGAGCGAGACAGTACGGCGGGTACGGCGAGGTCCGAGGGAGAAGCTGACGCGGACAGCGAGTCGCGCAGTAGCCCGGGTGCCGACCTCTGTTTCGTCGGCGACCCCAAGCAGGCAATCTACGCCTTCCGCGGCGCCGACCTGGCCACCTACCTGAAGGCCCGCGGCGAGGCCCGGCGCCAGTACAACCTGCCGACCAACTACCGCTCCACGCCGGAGCTGATCCAGGCGCTGAATCTTCTGTTCGCGCGCCCGCGGCCGTTCGCCGAGCCCGGCCTCGACTACCCGCCGGTCCAGGCCAGCAGCAAGCCCAGGGCGAGGCTGGTGCTGCCGGCGCTGGACGAGACGGAGCGGGGCGCGCCGCTGGGGCTGGTCTGGCTCGGCGACGATTATCTGAGCAAGGGCGAGGCCGGGGCGCGGGTCGCCGTCGACACCGCCCGGCGCATCGCCGCGCTGCTCGCCGCCGGCGCCGAGGGCCGCGCCTATTTCGAGGAGGGGGGCGAGCGCACGGCGCTCAAGGGCGGCGACATCGCCATTCTGGTCGCCAACCACCGCCAGGCCGGGGAGATCGCCGCCGAGCTCGCCGTCCGCGGCGTGCCCAGCGTGCGCCGCGGACGCGACAGCGTCTGGCAGAGCGAGGAGGCCCAGGAACTGTCCGCGGTGCTCGCCGCCTACGCCGAGCCCGGCCGCGAGGGCGTGCTGCGCTACGCCCTGGCCACCCGCCTGCTCGGGCGCAACGCCGCCGGGCTGGCCCGCTGCCAGGACGACGAGGCGGCCTGGGACCTGGAGCGCGAGGCGGCCGAGCGCTACCACCAGCTCTGGCAGCAGCACGGCTTCATGCGCGCCTTCCGCGCCTGGCTCGACGAGCAGAACGTGGCCGAGCGTCTGCTCGAGCTGGCCGACGGCGAGCGGCGCCTGACCAACCTGCTGCACCTGGCCGAACTGCTGCAGGCCGCCAGCCTCGAGCGTCCCGGCCTGGAGCCGCTGCTCGCCTGGTTCGACGCCCAGCGCCGCAGCGAGGGCGGCGGCGACGAGGTGCTGCTGCGCCTGGAGAGCGATGCCGAGCGGGTGCAGATCGTCACCGTGCACACCAGCAAGGGCCTGGAATATCCCCTGGTGTTCTGCCCCTACCTGTGGGATGGCCGTCTGCTCGGCAAGCACAAGGACAGCGCCCGCTGCCACGACGAGGACGGCCGCTCGCTGCTCGACCTGGGCAGCGATCAGCTCGACGACAACCTGCAGCGGGCCCGGCGCGAGATCTTCGCCGAGCAGCTGCGCCTGGCCTACGTCGCCGTGACCCGCGCCCGCGACCGCCTCTGGCTGCACTGGGGGCCGGTAGACTGCAAGCCGAAGAAGGACGGCAGCCTCGCGGAGGAAGGCCTGCACACCAGCGCCCTGGCCTGGCTGCTGCACGGCCGCGAGCTGCCCGGCGAGGACGCCCTGGGCGAACTGGCCGCGCATCTGGCCGGTTGCGTCGGCGAGACCCTGCGCGGCGAGCTGGACGTGCTGGTCGACGCCAGTGCCGGTACCTGCGAACGCCTGGCGCCGCTCGCCGACGAGGCGACCGCCCAGGGCCAGATCCGCGCCCGGCCCCCGCAGCGGCTCGCCGAACTGACCCGCAGCCTGTACAGCGCCTGGCGCATTGGCAGCTTCTCCGGCCTGGCCGCCGGCAAGCACATGGAGGCGCCGGACCGCGACAGCCTGAGCATGCCCGACGCCAGCGAGCCGGGCGCCGGCTTCCACGCCTTCCCCCGCGGCGCCCGCTCCGGCACCTGCCTGCATGCCATCCTCGAGAGCTGGGCGCGCGGCAAGGGCCGCCTGGAGACGCTGGTCGAGCCGGCCCTGGAGGCCCACGGCCTGCCTATCGACTGGAGCGCGCTGACCGTCGAGCAGCTGCAGCGGGTGCTCGATTGCGACCTGGACGGCCGGGGCCTGCGCCTGTCGGCCCTCGATCCCGGCCGGCGCCTGCCCGAACTGGGCTTCACCTTCCCGGTCGCCGGCCTGGACGTGCAGCGCCTGCGCACCATCCTCACCGACCCGGCCTACGGGCTCGCCGAGCCGCTGCGCGAGGCCGCCGGGCGGCTGGAGTTCGACGGCCTGCGCGGCTTCCTCAAGGGCTTCATCGACCTGACCTTCGAACACGAGGGGCGCTGGTACATCGCCGACTACAAGTCCAACTGGCTTGGCCCGGACGCCGGCCACTACGGCGGCGAGCGCCTGCTGCAGGCCCTGGCCGGCGAGCACTACTACTTGCAGTACCTGATCTACCTGGTGGCGCTGCGCCGCTTCCTCCGCCAGCGCTTGGCGGATTTCCGCGACGAGCAGCTGGGCGGGGCCTTTTACCTGTTCCTGCGCGGCATGCCCGAAGCCGGCGTCTACTTCGCCCGCCCGGCGGACGGCCTGCTGGATGCGCTGGACCGCCTGTTCGCGGAGGGTCGCTGATGCCTCGCCGCGCTTTGCGTAGGAGCGAACTCGTTCGCGATCCGTCCCTTGCCGCACCCCGTCGCGAACCGTTTCGTTCCCACGGGGCGGTTGCCGTCCCTGTCGCCAAGGAGGCCCGATGAGCCTGCACGACCTGCCTCTCGGCCCCCTGGAACGGGCCTTCGTCGACAGCCTGCGGCGTCTCGACCCCAGGGCTCCGGACAGCGTCCTGGCCGCCGCCGCCCTGTGCTGCTCGGCTCTGGCGGCGGGCGACGTCTGCCTGCCGCTGGCCCGCCTCGCCGGCCGTCCGGCCTGGCCGGAGCTGGACGCCGGCTGCGTGCTGCCGCCGCTCGCCCAGTGGCGGGCCGAACTCGCCGGCAGCCGGCTGGTCGGCGCACCCGGTGCCTTCGCCCCCTTGATCCTCGACGGCGAGCGGCTGTACCTGGCGCGCTACCACGCCTACGAGACCCGTCTCGCCGCCCGCCTGCTGGAGCGCGCCGGCCGCCAGCCCGAGGTGGACGAAGCGTCCCTGCGCGACAGCCTGGCGCGGCTGTTCGCCTTCAATACCCAGCAGCCGGATTGGCAGCGCTTGGCCGCGGCCCAGGCGGTGCGCCGCAACCTGGCGGTGATCTCCGGCGGCCCCGGCACCGGCAAGACCACCACCGTGGTCCGCCTGCTCGCCGCGCTGCTCGAACAGCCGGGCTGCCAGGGCTTGGCCATCGGCCTCGCCGCCCCCACCGGCAAGGCCGCGGCGCGCATGGCCGAGGCGATCCGCAACGCCAAGGCCGAGCTGCCGGTGAGCGACGCGGTCAAGGCGGCCCTGCCCGAGGAGGCGCGCACCCTGCACCGCCTGCTCGGCAGCCGCGGCGACAGCCCCGCTGTGCGCCACGACGCGGCCAACCCGCTGCCGCTGGACGTGCTGGTGGTGGACGAGGCCTCGATGATCGACCTGGCGCTGATGGCCAAGCTGCTGGAAGCCCTGCCGCCGCAGGCGCGGCTGATCCTGCTCGGCGACAAGGACCAGCTGGCCGCGGTGGAGGCCGGCGCGGTGTTCGCCGAACTCTGCGAGGGCCGCGGCTTCGACGCCGAAGCGGCGAAGTGCCTGGAGCAACTGACCGGGCAGCGCGTGCCGGTCTCGAAACCGCGTTCGCGCCTCGGCGACGCCGTGGTGTTGCTTACCCACAGCCACCGCTTCGCCGGCGACAGCGGCATCGGCGAACTGGCGCGGCGGATCAACGCCGGCGACGGTCGCGGCACCCTGCAGCTGCTGCAGGAGGGGCGGGCCGATCTGGTCTGGAACGCCGCACCCAGCGCCGCCGCCTTGCTCGACCGGCTGGCGCGGGGCTACGCGCCCTACCTGGCGGCGGCCGGGGAGGGCGACCCGGCGGCGGCCTTCGCCGCCTTCGCCGCCTTCCGCGTCCTCACCGCCCAGCGCGAGGGGCAGTGGGGCGTGGCCGGCATCAACGAGGCCTTCGAGGCGCGCATCAAGCGCCGCGCCAACGTCGCCGGTCGCGAGCGCTGGTATCCCGGACGCGCGGTGATGGTGCGGCAGAACGACTACGCCCTCGGCCTGTACAACGGCGACATCGGTATCTGCCTGGCGACGCCCAACGGCCTGCGGGTGTTCTTCGAGAGCGAACAGGGCTACCGGCCCTTCGCCCCGGCGCGCCTGCCCAGCCACGACAGCGCCTTCGCCATGACCGTGCACAAGAGCCAGGGCTCGGAGTTCGGCGAGGTGCTCCTGGTGCTGCCGGAGACGCCGAGCCCGCTGCTGAGCCGCTCGCTGTTCTACACCGGCATCACCCGCGCCAGGCGGACGGTGGAGATCTGGGGCCTACCGGCGCGCCTGCGCGAGGCCGTGGAAACCCGCGGCGAACGCGCCGCCGGCCTGGCCGAGCGGCTGGGCGCATCGCCCGCGCCGGCGCGCCCGCAGATCGAGCCGGCCGGCGACCAGCTCGACCTGTTCTAAGAGCGGCGGTCCCGGCGCGGGACTCCGCCTTCGACGTCCCGCCGAATGCCGGTTATACCTGTAGAAAGGCATTTCCGACGGGGGAGGGGGCATGACGGTCAGGATCAACCAGCGCATCAAGCGCTTCGAGGTGGTCGACGAAAGCCTGCAGCGCCCCGCGGCGGACGCCCCCGGCAGCCCGCCGGTGCAGATGGACGAGACCCTGCAGCGCCCGGAAATGCTCATCGGCGTGACCTACAAGATCAAGTCGCCGTTGTTCGAGCACGCCCTCTACGTCACCATCAACGACATCCTGCTCAACGCCGGCACCCCCTACGAGCAGCGCCGGCCCTTCGAGATCTTCATCAACTCGAAGAATATGGACCACTTCCAGTGGATCGTCGCCCTCACCCGCATCATGTCCGCGGTGTTCCGCAAGGGCGGCGACTGCACCTTCCTCGTCGAGGAACTGAAGGCCGTGTTCGACCCCCGCGGCGGCTACCTGAAGAAGGGCGGGGCCTACATGCCCTCCATCGTCGCTGAGATCGGCGCAGTGCTGGAGCGGCACATGATCGCCATCGGCCTGCTCCAGGGCCAGGCCCTCGACGAAGCCCAGCGCCGCTACCTGGCGGAAAAACGCGCCGCCTACGAAGCCAGCCAGGGCGCCGTGGCCCTGGAACCCGGCGAAGGTTTCCCCCCCGGCGCGCAACTCTGCGGCCAGTGCAACACCCAGGCGGTGGTGCAGGTGGAAGGCTGCGAAACCTGCCTGAACTGCGGGCATTCGAAGTGCGGGTGAGGCGGGGAGGAACAGCCAGGCCCTGGGAGCACTATCCAATCCGATAGCGCAATCCTCGAGAACGGATGAAATTCCACTCATTTACATGGAAGAGTTCGAGCAGCTGGAATAATGACGAATGCGAACCCGGTCACATATTCAGCCGTCGGGATTTCCGTCCATGGTGTATAACTCCCCGAAAGTGTTTCGCTTCCTCATCGCCCAGCCTGAAAAGAGAGCGAAGCCCCAGACAAGGGAATGTTATGCAGCAGATGGTGTATTGGGGTACGCCATTTTGTGGCGCATAGTAGTTATAGGCGGGTAGACCATGGAAGAAATCGTCTCACTTGTAGCCCGTTTTATAGGCGACGCAGTTTTAGAGTTCGTCATTGGCAAGTTATTTTTCTGTTTGCCCAAATTGTCATGCTGTCATCCATTCGCGCAACCCTCCATATCCCATTAGTGAGGTCAAGCGTATGGTGACCGGTGAAACCTAACATTCTGCTCGGCACAGTTGCCTTCGGCACCGCATGAGCTTGAGATAGAACAATTTCCCAACATGGAAGTTAGCCATGAAACAAAGTCAATCCGAAAATAAAACCGAAGCGACCTTGGGCTTCGCCGCAAAATTCTTCCTAAAGCTGCTTGGCCTGATGATTCTATTCAGCATAGTCCCGCTGCTATTCGTCAACCTTCCGCTCGGAATGTTTCTTGCGAACTTCGGCAAGCTATACATTCCGCTCATTCTTTTTTCGAATCTGTTGGCGATTTTTCTCTCCGGAGCATTCGCGGCAAAGTTGCTCTTTGCCTGGGGCGTAAATGGCTGCGTATTCAAAATTAGAAAGGAAGGCGAAGAGTAGCTTCCAACAACTCGATCAAGTTGTTCGCCCGTTCACTGGGGTTGCCGAAAATTTGCCTGTGGCCGCTCTTTGGCTCAGGCATGAGAGACAGAACTGAAGAGTTAGTGAGCTATTGAAGAAGCTAATAATTTGCGCGCTGCTTGCATTTGCCGGCTGGAGTTACTACCAGAAGAACGTCGCCCCAACACAGACAGGACTTCGAACCGAACCTCAATCGTTCAAGACGCCTGCAGTTGCAATTGCACAGCCAACCCAGCATTTTTCATGCGACGGCCGGCAACATTGCAGCCAAATGCATTCAAGAGCCGAAGCCGAGTATTTTCTAAAAAACTGCCCTAATACCAAAATGGACGGTGACCAGGATGGAATCCCTTGCGAAAACGACTCCAGGTTTTAAGGGGTAACCATGCAGCACGCTTCTGACAACACGCTTGGCTTCGACCACTTCGTCAGCCAACTTGATCGTTAGCCGCTTATGCCCCTCACGATTATCGTCAGCGGCGGACAAACGGGAGTCGACCGGGCGGCTCTGGATGCCGCTCTGGATGCAGGTTTCCCATGTGGTGGATGGTGCCCCCAAGGGCGTATCGCGGCCGACGGTGTGCTGCCTGCTCGTTACCCCTTGAGCGAGCTTTCAGGTGCAGGCTATCGGCAAAGAACCATCCGCAACATCACCGACACCCAGGGGACGGCGATCATCTACTTCGAACACCCGGCGGGAGGAACCGAACTCGCCCTCGCCGAGTGCATACGGCGCCGCAAGCCCTACCGCCTGATAGACGGGCGGGAGATATCCCCCGCCAGGGCATCCCAGTTGTTGCATTCATTCGTGTGCTCGCAAGGCATAACGAGCTTGAATGTCGCCGGCCCCAGCCATGAACGCGAGCCTCAGGCCTATGCCTTCGCCTACGAGGCGATTGGCGGCCTGCTTCGTTACTACCGCAACGCAGCTTTCTGAAAAAGCCCGACTCCAACCCGCGGCGCTTGTTGATACCCTTCGTGCTTCAGCGCCGCGTTAGCCCAATGGACAGATCACCTTCGAGTCCACTCCGTCGGCATCGCGGCGATAGCAGACCCGATTCCGGAATACATCCATGAAGAACTGGCTTTTTCTCTTCGTCGCGATCTTCGCCGAGGTCATCGCGACTTCGTCCCTCAAGGCCAGCGCGGGCTTTTCCAGGCTGGGACCGTCGCTGCTGGCCGTGGCGGGGTACGGGGTCGCCTTCTATTGCCTGTCGCTCACGCTGCGCACCATTCCCGTGGGAGTCGCCTATGCCATCTGGTCGGGGGTGGGGATCGTCCTGGTCACGCTCATCGCCTGGCTGATCTTCGGACAGAAGCTCGATCTGCCGGCCGTGGCGGGCATGGCGCTGATCATCGCCGGGGTGGTGGTGTTGAACCTCTTTTCCAAGTCGGCGGTGCATTAGTGGTCTGACACGCGGGAGCGGTCAGGAGGCCCCTGATCGTCTGGCCGCCCCTGCCGGCGTGCGACAAGCACGATCGGGTAGTGGCGTTGTCCTATGGAGCGATGCGCATCAACCAGAAGGAGATGGACGATGAGCGACACGCCGACAAGCCCGGCCCAGGCCGATCCGGTTCAGCAGAAAAGGCGCGGCATCGTGATCGCCTGCCAGGGCGGCGGCGCCCAGGCGGCTTATGCGGCGGGGGCCGCCGGCGTGCTGCTGGAGAGGCTGCTCGCTACCGGGCCGGACGACGAGCCGCTGCGCTGGCTGGGTATCAGCGGCACTTCCGGCGGCGCCCTTTCGGCGCTCGTCGCCTGGTACGGGGCTCTGTTCAGGAGTCCGGAGGCGGCCCGGACATCGCTCCGGCAGCTCTGGCAGGAGAACTCCGCGCAACGCCCCGGCGAGGTCTGGTGGAACGCCCTCGGCGTCTGGACCCTCGACAGTTTCCCCTTCGATATCCAGCTCAATCCCTACATGGCCCCGCTGAAGCAGCTCAACCAGGGGTTGACCCGGGTATGGCCGCTGGCCGCCGGTCTCGCCCAGCCGCTGGCCGCGAGCATCCGGCCCGATTATTTCCGCATCGATGCGCTGGCCGCCCGCTTCGTCGATTTCGCGCAGATCGCGGCGCTGGGGCAATTCCTGAGCGTCGCCGACACCATCGGCGCCTGGCAGGCGCTGGGCTACCGGGACGAGCTGCTGCAAGGCCACGGCCTGCAGGAGGACGGTACGCCGCTGCCGCCCCGGCAGGGGCTGCCGGCGACGCTCGGTTGCTATCTGGCGGCACGGAAGGTTCTCGCCGAGGTCGCAGCCAGTCACCCGAAGGGGCTTCTGGCGCAGGCGCTGGCGCAGCACTGGACGCCGGCGGTCGAGCGGGACGTGGCGGAGATCGAGCGGCTTGCCGATCAACAGAAGCGCGAGTTCGACGAGGAGGAGCTGGAGCGGATCCGGATTCGCGTGGCTGCGCTGAGGGACGCCTTGCCGCTGCTCCTGCTGGGCGCGGCGGACGTCGGGACCGGCGAGTTCGTCGCCTTCAACTCCCGGCGCGCGCCCGAGCGGCGCGGTATCAGTCTGGAGGCCGTGCGCGCCTCGGCGGCGGTGCCCTGGATCTTCCAGGGGGTCGAGATCCCCGATGCCGATCCGCCCCATGAATCGCACGTCTACTGGGACGGGCTCTTCTCGCAGAACCCGCCGATCGCGGATTTCTTCGCCGGCGTCGATCCCGAGGACAAGCCCGACGAAATCTGGATCGTGCAGGTCAACCCGCAGCGCTGCGATACCAAGGATCTGGACAAGCGCCTCTGGGACCGGCGCAACGAGCTGTCCGGGAACCTCTCGCTGAATCAGGAGGTCGCCTCGGCCGCGGCGGTCAACGCGCGGATCGACGGCGACGGCCGTGGGGGCGACAAGCGGGTACAGATCCTGCGCGTGGCCATGGACAGCAGGCGAGTCGAGCGCGAACTGGGCCGGCCGCTCGGCCCGTCCTCGAAGCTCGACCGCTCCGTCGCCCTGATGGACGCGCTGTTCGAGCATGGCCAGGAGCAGGCCCGGGCCTTCCTGCCGGTGCGCGACCTGCTGGAGGGCTCCTGGAATCGGCCGGGTTCTGCGACGCAGCTGCCCACGCCGATCGGGGGCCTGCCCGCCGACGGCATCGAGGGCCTGCGCCGCACCTTCGGCGAGGAGCTGCGCTTCCAGGTCGCCGACATGACGATCGAGAAGCTCGATAAGCCCGAGGAGCGGCAGCGCGTGCCGGGTGGCGAATCCTCCAAGTACGAGGCCCTGCGCGTCCGGATCAGTTGGTACTGCAACGTCCGCGGCGACGGAGACCGGCGCGGCAGGCTCCAGGGCATCGCCGTGCTGGCGCTGGATTTGTCCGACCGGGTGATCGGGGCGCGGATGACCAACATCGCGCTCTCGCGGCCGGACATCGCCGCCTCCAGGCACGCGGCGGTGCGGACCTTGCCGAGAACCGTGGCCTGAACCGTTCCGATTCGACCGGGAGACGCCCATGCGCCAACTGGACCCCAGCGAAACCAGCCGCCCGGTCGAGGTGGACCCCCGCGACCTGTATTGCCCGAGCGGCATCGAGATCACGCCCGGTGCGCGCTATCGCTTCGATGCCAGCGGCCAATGGAAGGACGGCTGGATCACCTGCAGCCCGGACGGCTGGCCGGGCTGGCTGCTGGAGGGCTGGAACCGCCTGCCCTGGCGGCGGGTGTTCCTGCTCTGCGGCAGCGTGGGCAAGGACCTGCGGCACGCCTTCCCGGTCGGTTCGGAAGGCGAGTGGAGCGCCCCGGCGGAGGCCGCGCAGTGGGCGGATCGTCAGCTCTACTTCTTCGCCAACGACTGGCCGGGCCGCTACGACAACAACCATCCGCTGGGCCCGGAGGAAGGCGGGCCGGTGCGGGTGGTGGTCACGCGACTTTGCTGAGACCTCCCGCTGGCCCGACCGGCGCCTCACGGCTCCGGCCGGGTCGTGGCGGTCACGCTCGGCGGCAGTACCGGGTAGGTGATCCTCGGCTGGTCGCCGGTCAGGCTGCCGAGAAAGGCGGTGATCCTGTCGATCTCGCTGTCGTTGAGTTTCGCCCCGAGCTGGCTGGTGCCCATCACCGCGACGGCCTGGCGCAGATCCCAGGACTTGCCGGTGTGGAAGTAGGGACGGGTGAGGGCGATGTTGCGTAGGGTCGGCACCTTGAACACGTATTCGTCGCTCGGCGTGTTGGTCACGGCGAAGCGGCCCTTGTCCTCCGGCGGGAGGAACTCGGCACCCGGCTTCTCCACTACCCCGAACGGCATGTACATACCGCCGCCGATGTTGATCCCGTTGTGGCAGGCCGAGCAGCCCTTGTCCAGGAACAGCGTCAGCCCATCCTTCTGTTCGGCGGAGAGGGCGTTGGCGTCGCCCTGCAGGAAGTGGTCGAAGGGGGCGTTGGGGGTGATCAGGGTCGCCTCGAACACGGCGATCGCCTTCTGCGCGTTGGCCAGGGACAGCGGGTCCTTGTCGTTCGGGAAGGCCTTCTTGAAGGCGTCGACGTAGCCCGGGATGCCCTGCAGCTGCTCGACGATGTGGGCCTTGGCCGAGGCCATTTCCACGGGGTTGACCAGGGGGCCGCTGGCCTGTTCCTCCAGGTCCTTGGCGCGGCCGTCCCAGAACTGCGCGGTGTTGAATACGGCGTTGAGCACGGTGGGCGAGTTGCGCGCGCCGTGTTGCCAGTGGTGGCCGATGGAGGTGGAGTGCTCGTCGGCGCCGCCGCGACCGAGGTCGTGGCAGGAGTTGCAGCTGATCGCGTGGCTGGCGGACAGGCGTGGATCGAAATAGAGCATCTTGCCCAGCTCGACCTTCTCCGGTGAGGCCGGGTTGCCGGGTAGCGCCGGCGCTTCGGCCGGGATCGGCTTGAACTGTTGCCTGGCCCGCTCGAGCAGGTCGGTCTGGGCGAATCCTTGGCCGGCACCGAACAGGCCTAGGATGCCGAAAGCGATCAGGGGGTAACGGAGCACGACGTGTATCCTCTTCCTTGTGGATGTACCGGTGGGGGAAGCGGTTCTTCCCGCAGGCCGGACGTCGCTCTGCCGGCGACGATGCTGCATATGATCGTCGCGATGCCGGCCGCGTTCCTCGGCGTGCCGATTTCCGCTGCCAAGCGACGTTCTTTCGCATAACACAGGGGATTTTGAGCCGTTAAACGCGGCATCCCCCGGGCGAGCGGCTCATTACACTGTGCCATCCGGCGAGCACCGGGGGAGCGGGGCGGTCCCTGCGGCGCAACGAGTCGACGCGGACTCGGTGATGTATCGAACTCTGACAACGCCACTGCATGGCGGCAGCAATACAAGGGTTGAACGATGTCTATTGGCGTGGGCGCGGGTGAGGTCATGGGGGGCGTGGCCTTGATCCTTTCTGGTTACGCGATATGGAAGACGTCCCGGCTGGAAAAGCAGCACCAGGCTCTGAGGCGGAGCCAGGAGCGGATGGATCATTTCCTGGAGGAGAAGGAGACCGAGCGGCTCCTGCTGGAGAGCAAGGCCGATCTGGGGGCGGAGTTCGTCAAGGACGAAGGCAAGAAGCCCTGCCTGCGCATCTGGAACAAGGGCAAGGGCCAGGCCAGGAACGTCCGGATCGAATTCCCCGAAGGCAACAGCTTCATCGTCCAGGCCGAGGTCGACCAGATCTTCCCCCTGGAAACCCTGAACTCCCTGCAGTCCGTGGAGATCAGCGCGGTGACCCACATGGTGGTCAAGCGCAAGAACGTCGTCCGGCTGCTCTGGTCCGACAATGCCAGCGAGCACAACGAGAAGTTCGACTACCCGATAGCCTGAGGGCTGCCGCTTCCGGTGTTCTAGGGGGCGAGCGGGCGGGGGAGGCTTTTCGGGCCGGTCCCGTTGCGGGACCGGAGAGCGGGCGGGCGAAGCCGCGCCCGCCCGGGGGCTCAGAGGGCGAAGGGCAGCGCGATCTGCACGTGCTTGCGGGCCAGCAGGCGCTGGTGGAAGACCTCCGGGTCGTGGATCAGCACTTCCTGGCCGGCGAAGGCCTGGGCGGCGATCAGGCGGGAGAGCCAGAAGCGCAGGCAGGCGACCCGCAGCATGATCGGCCACAGCTCGGCTTCGGCAGCGTGGAACGGCCGCAGGCTGGCGTAGGCGGCCAGCAGGGCCTGGGTCAGGTGCGCGTCGAGCTGGCCGTCCGCCTTGGAGCACCAGTCGTTCACGGCGATCGCCAGGTCGTAGAGCATCGGCCCCGAGCAGGCGTTGTAGAAGTCGATCACGCCGGTCAGGTGCGGGCCGTCGAACAGCGCGTTGTCGCGGAACAGGTCGGCGTGCAGGTTGGCCGCCGGCAGGTCGAGCAGGCGCGCCTTGTACTTGGCGACCTCGGCCAGGGCGTCGCGCAGCAGCGGCAACTGCTCGTCGGGCAGCAGCAGGGCCACGTCCGGGCCCTTGTCCAGCATCCAGTCCAGGCCGCGGTCGCTGCGGCGGATCAGCGGCTTGTCGTGGGTCGCCAGATGCAGGCGGGCCAGCAGCTTGCCGACCTCGGTGCAGTGGTGCGGGTTGGGTTCCTGCACATGCTTGCCGGGCAGGCGCGGCTGCAGCAGGGCCGGCTTCTCCGCCAGCTTGCGCAGGGCCTTGCCGTCGGTGGTGCGCAGGGCATAGGGAACCGGCAGGTCGGCGGCGTGCAGCACGTCGAGCAACTGAATGAAGAACGGCAGATCGTCCGCCGAGCCGCGTTCGACCAGGGTCAGGACGAATTCGCCCTGTTCCAGGCTGACGAAGAAGTTGCTGTTCTCGCTGCCTTCGGCGATGCCCTGGAAGTCGAGCAGGCGGCCGAGTCCGTAGGGCTCGACGAAGGCTTCCAGTTCGTGGCGTTCGAGGGGGGTGAAAACCGACATGTCAGAGACGCTCGCTTACCATTTGAAAATTTGCCAGGAGGGAATCAGCATGTCCGGCTGGTCCGAGCGGACGAACGGGGCGTCGCTGCCGTCGGCGCGTACCAGGAAGTAGGGCTTGCCATACTTCGGGATGACCTTGATGGCGTAGAGAAAGCCATTGACACGGTACTCCTGGATGGTTTTGTCACCCTCCTTGCGGATCACCACATCCGGCTCTGCTTTCTCGTCCTGGGCGAAGGCACCGACCGTACCGGCCGCCAGCAGACTGGCCAGTAGCAGGCGAGGGAGTGTGCGCATGTTAACCTTGTCCTTTTGTTGTCAATGGTCCCCACATTCTAGCGTCGGACCCGCGGAAAAGGTTGATTCTTCATCATGAGCCAGACTCCCCTCGTCCTGGTGGACGGTTCCTCGTACCTGTATCGCGCCTTCCACGCGCTGCCGCCGCTGACCACTTCCACGGGGATGCCCACCGGCGCGGTCAAGGGCGTGCTGAACATGCTCCTGGCGCTGCGCCGGCAGTATCCGGACAGCCCCTTCGCGGTGGTCTTCGACGCCAAGGGGCCGACCTTCCGCGACGAGCTGTTCGAGCACTACAAGTCGCACCGCCCGCCGATGCCGGACGACCTGCGGGTACAGATCGAGCCGCTGCATGCCAGCGTCCGCGCCCTCGGCCTGCCGCTCCTGTGCGTCGAGGGGGTGGAGGCCGACGACGTGATCGGCACCCTGGCCCGCCAGTGCGCGGCGCTGGGCCGCGACGTGGTGATCTCCACCGGCGACAAGGACATGGCCCAACTGGTCTGCCCGCACGTCAGCCTGGTCAACACCATGACCGGCAGCAGCCTGGACGTGGCCGGGGTGAAGGAGAAGTTCGGCGTCGGCCCGGAGCTGATCATCGACTTCCTCGCCCTGATGGGCGACAAGGTGGACAACATTCCCGGCGTGCCCGGGGTCGGCGAGAAGACCGCCTGCGGCCTGCTCAACGGCATCGCCGGCGGTCTCCAGGGAGTCTACGGGCACCTGGAGCAGGTGGCCGGCCTGTCGATCCGCGGCGCCAAGTCGCTGGCGGCCAAGCTGGAGGAGCACAAGGAGGCGGCCTTCCTGTCCTACGAGCTGGCGACCATCAAGACCGACGTGCCGCTGAACATCGAGGTGGACGCCCTGCATCCCGGCGAGGCGGACCGCGAGGCGCTGATCGAGCTGTACCGCCAGCTGGAGTTCCGCAGCTGGCTGGACGAGCTGCTGCGCGAGGCCAGGCAGTCCGGCGAGGTCGTCGCCACGGCCGAAGCGGTCGCCATCCCGGAGTCCCGCTACGAGACGGTGCTCGACGAAGCGCGCTTCGCGGCCTGGCTGGAGAAGCTGGAGCAGGCCGAGCTGATCGCCTTCGATACCGAGACCACCAGCCTGGACGCCCAGCAGGCGGAGCTGGTCGGGCTGTCCTTCGCCGTCGTTCCCCACGAGGCCGCCTACATCCCGGTGGCCCACTCCTACATGGGCGTGCCCGAGCAGCTCGACCGCGAGCGGGTGCTGGCGGCGCTCAAGCCGATCCTGGAGGATGCGGCCCGGGCCAAGGTCGGCCAGCACGCCAAGTACGACATGAACGTGCTGGCGCACTATGGCATCGAGGTGCGCGGCGTGGCCTACGACACCATGCTCGAATCCTACGTGCTGGATTCCACCGCGACCCGTCACGACATGGATAGCCTGGCGCTGAAATACCTCGGCCACGGCACCATCCGTTTCGAGGACATCGCCGGCAAGGGCGCCAAGCAGCTGACCTTCGACCAGATCGCCCTGGAGCAGGCCGGCCCCTACGCCGCCGAGGACGCCGACGTGACCCTGCGCCTGCACCAGTGCCTGTGGCCGAAGCTGGAGGAGGTGCCGGGCCTGACCCGCGTGCTGACCGAGATCGAGATGCCGCTGGTACCGGTGTTGGCGCGCATCGAGCGCAACGGCGCGCTGGTCGACGCCAAACTGCTCGGCGAGCAGAGCGTCGAGCTGGGCGAGAAGATGCAGCAGCTCGAGCGCCAGGCCTTCGAGCTGGCCGGCGAGGAGTTCAACCTCGCCTCGCCCAAGCAGCTCGGTGCCATCCTCTATGACAAGCTCGGCCTGCCGATTCGGTCGAAGACCGCCAAGGGCCAGGCCTCCACCGCCGAGAGCGTGCTCGCCGAGCTGGCCGAGGAGGGCTATGAGCTGCCGCAGGTGCTGATGGACTACCGCAGCGTCAGCAAGCTGAAGAGCACCTACACGGACAAGCTGCCGCAGCAGATCAACCCGCGCACTGGGCGCATCCACACCTCCTACCACCAGGCGGTGACCGCCACCGGCCGGCTGTCCTCCAGCGACCCGAACCTGCAGAACATCCCGATCCGCACCGCCGAGGGCCGGCGCATCCGTCAGGCCTTCGTCGCGGCGCCGGGCTACAAGCTGCTGGCCGCCGACTACTCGCAGATCGAGCTGCGCATCATGGCTCATCTGGCCCAGGACGAAGGCCTTCTGCACGCCTTCCGGAACGACCTGGATGTGCACCGGGCCACCGCCGCCGAAGTCTTCGGCCTGGCCCCGGAGGAGGTCAGCGGCGAGCAGCGCCGCCGCGCCAAGGCCATCAACTTCGGCCTGATCTACGGCATGAGCGCCTTCGGCCTGGCCAAGCAGATCGGCGTCGAGCGCAAGGAGGCGCAGGCCTACATCGACCGCTACTTCGCCCGCTACCCCGGCGTGCTCGCCTACATGGAGCGCACCCGCGAGCAGGCCGCCGAGCAGGGCTACGTCGAGACCCTGTTCGGCCGTCGCCTGTACCTGCCGGAGATCCGCTCGAAGAACGGCGCCATGCGCAAGGCCGCCGAGCGCACCGCGATCAACGCGCCGATGCAGGGCACCGCGGCGGACATCATGAAACGCGCCATGGTGGCGGTGGACGCCTGGCTGCAGGAGAGCGGCGCGGACGCCCGGGTGATCCTGCAGGTGCACGACGAACTGGTGCTGGAGGTGCGCGAGGACCAGATCGAGCGGGTGCGCGAGGCCGTCTGCCCGCTGATGAGCACCGCTGCCGAGCTGGCGGTGCCGCTGGTGGTGGAGGCGGGCGTCGGCGCCAATTGGGACGAGGCGCACTGACCCAGCGGATTCAGGAAGACCGGGGCCGACGCTGCCATCGTCGGCTTCCCGGCGGAAAAAACTGACATGGCGGGACATTTTTTTTCCGATCGTTCGGAACTTCTGGTTCGACCGTACAGTCAGAGTTCGTACGATTGGCTGAAAGGCCTTTCGATGCTCCTTGTTGTGTTAAGTGTTGGCAGATACTCGGATCCCGCCCTAGAGATCCGAACTTGGACCCCGGACTTCATCCTCCCCCATACGAAGTCCGGGGTTTTTTTCGTCCGCGATACGGGCCTCCCGTCCCATTTCCGCCCGGGCGATTGCCCTGACGGCAAAGCACAGTAGAATTCCCCGCTCTTTTCGCTACCCCTGCGAGTCGCCGCGCCATGACTGCTCCTGCCTTCCGTCCCGAACTCCTGTCGCCCGCCGGCACCCTCAAGTCCATGCGCTACGCCTTCGCCTACGGGGCCGACGCCGTCTACGCCGGGCAGCCGCGCTACAGCCTGCGGGTACGCAACAACGAGTTCGACCATGCCCACCTAGCGCTCGGCATCGACGAGGCCCACGCCCAGGGCAAGCAGTTCTATGTGGTGGTCAACATCGCGCCGCACAACGCCAAGCTGAAGACCTTCCTCAAGGACCTGCAGCCGGTGATCGACATGGGGCCGGATGCGCTGATCATGTCCGATCCGGGGCTGATCATGATGGTGCGCGAGCACTTCCCCGAGATGGCCGTGCACCTCTCGGTACAGGCCAACGCGGTGAACTGGGCCAGCGTCGAGTTCTGGCGCCGCCAGGGGCTGACCCGGGCGATCCTCTCCCGCGAGCTGTCGCTGGAGGAGATCGGCGAGATCCGCGAGCAGGTGCCGGGCATGGAACTCGAAGTGTTCGTCCATGGCGCCCTGTGCATGGCCTACTCCGGCCGCTGCCTGCTGTCCGGCTACATCAACAAGCGCGACCCCAACCAGGGCACCTGCACCAACGCCTGCCGCTGGGAATACAAGGCCCACGAGGGCAAGGAAGACGAGCTGGGCAACATCGTCCAGCAGTACCAGCCGATCCCGGTGCAGCAGATCGAGCCGACCCTGGGCGCGGGCAGCCCCACCGACCAGGTGTTCCTGCTCGAGGAGGCCAACCGACCGGGCGAACTGATGGAGGCCTTCGAGGACGAGCACGGCACCTACATCATGAACTCCAAGGACCTGCGCGCCGTGCAGCACGTGGAGCGGCTGGTGAAGATGGGCGTGCACTCGCTGAAGATCGAGGGCCGCACCAAGAGCCACTACTACGTGGCGCGCACCGCCCAGGTCTACCGCAAGGCGATCGACGACGCGGTGGCCGGCCGGCCGTTCGACCGGTCGCTGATGGATACCCTGGAGTCCCTGGCCCACCGCGGCTACACCGAGGGCTTCCTGCGCCGCCACGTGCACGACGAGTATCAGAACTACGAGCACGGCTACTCGCTCTCCGAGCGCCAGCAGTTCGTCGGCGAGCTGACCGGCGAGCGTCGCGGCGACCTGGCCGAGGTGCGGGTGAAGAACCGCTTCGCGGTCGGCGACCGCCTGGAGCTGATGACGCCCCAGGGCAACCTGAACTTCCGCCTGGAGACCCTGGAGAAGAAGCACGGCGAGCGCACCGAGGTGGCGCCCGGCGATGGTCACGTCCTCTACCTGCCGGTGCCGGAAGGGGTGAACCTGGAGTATGCCCTGCTGATGCGCGAACTGGACGGCGCCACCACCCGCGGCTGAGCCGTTCAGGCGACCGTGCTGGCCTCCCGGCTGCGCAACAGGTCGGCGAAGGCCGAGGCCTCCACCGGGCGGCTGATCAGGTAGCCCTGGATCTCGTCGCAGCCGTGGTCGCGCAGGAACTCCAGCTGCGCCTGCTGCTCGACGCCCTCGGCCACCACCTCCAGGCCCAGGCTGTGGACCATGGCGATGATCGCCCGGATGATCGCCGCGTCGCCGCCCTTGCCCGAGCCGTCCAGCGCCCGGATGAAGGTCTGGTCGATTTTCACCACGTTCACCGGCAGGTGCTTGAGGTAGGCGAGGGACGAGTAGCCGGTGCCGAAATCGTCGATCGCCAAGCGCACGCCCAGCCCGCGCAGCTGCAGCAGCAGCTCCTTCAGTTCCTCGATGTTGTCCGACAGCTGGCTTTCGGTCAGCTCCAGCTCCAGCTGGTGCGCCGGCAGGCCGGTTTCTTCCAGCACCGCGGCGACCTGGGCGGCGAAATCGCGCTCGCGCAGCTGCTGCATGGAGATGTTCACCGAGATGCACAGCTCGCCGAGCCCGGCCTGCTGCCAGGCGAGCACCTGGGTGCAGGCGCGGCGCAGGACGAACGCGCCGATGGCGCGGATCTGCCCGGTTTCCTCGGCGAGGGGGATGAATTCGGCCGGTGAGACCAGGCCGAGCTGCGGGTGGCGCCAGCGCACCAGGGCCTCGGCGCCCTGCAGGCGGTTCTCGGAAAGGCCCAGGCGGGGCTGGTAGAACACCTCCAGATGGCCCTGCTCGAGCGCCTTGTCCAGCTGAGCCTCGAGCAGCAGGCGCTCGTGGCTGCTGTTCTGCAGGCCTTCGCGCCAGAATTGCACGGTGTTGCCGCCGAACTGCTTGGCATGGCGCATGGCCATGCTCGCCTGGCTGAGCAGCCGGGCCGGATCGCCGTCCGCCACCGACAGCAGGCCGATGCCCAGGGAGGCGCTGACCACCACCTCGTGCTCGCCGATCTGCACGCTGTGGCGCAGCACTGCCAGCAGGCGGCGGGCCAACGAATCGAGTTCCTCCGGGCAACCGCATTCGAGGAGGACGGAGAACTGGTCCTCGGCGACCCGGGCGATGGTATCGGCCTGACGCAGGCTGCTGCTCAGGCGGTGGGACAGCTCGCAGAGGATCTCGTCGGCCAGGCGATGCCCGAGGCTGTCGTTGATCAGCTTGAAGCGATCCAGGTCGATGTGCAGCAGGGCCAGTTCCTCGCTCCGCTGGCGCGGCTGGCGGGCGAGCTCCTCCAGGCGCTGCAGCAGCTGGTTGCGGTTGGCCAGCCCGGTCAGCGGATCGTGGCTGGTCAGATAGAGCCGCTTGGCTTCCTCCTCGCGCCGGGCCCGTTCGCTGGCGCCGAGCGCCCGGGTTCGCTCGGTGACGCGCTCCTCCAGCGCCAGCTGGGCGGCGCGCAGCTCCTCCTCGACGCGTTGGCGCTGGCGGACCTCGTTGGCCAGCTCGTCATTCAGCCGCACGGTGGCATGCCAGGCCTGTTCCTCGAATTCCAGCAGCGATTGTTGCTGGAAGGTGCTGAGGAGGTTGCGCCGCTCGGTCCGGTTGATCTGCCAGCCGGTGAGCAGCAGCGCGGCGAGCAGGACCAGGCTGAAGACCCCCCAGGCCTGCAGGCGGTCATGTTCGCTACCGAGCAGGTAGAGGCCGACCGGCAGCAGGGCGGGCAGGATGAAGGCGAGAAAGGCCCGCAGGCTGACGGCATAGGCCACGCTGGCGCAGATGGTCGCCGCCGTCAGCAGGCCATAGAGCAATGCTCTCTGGAGGGGAACGGCCTGCGGCAGGAAGACGATGCCGAGCAGGCTCAGGGTCGCGCCCGAGGCCAGGGCTCCCAGCAGGAACAGCTGCCGCCAGCGGGGTTCGGCCTGCCGCGTGGCCGGGGAGCGCAGGAAGCTGACGATCTGCCACAGGCTCAGGCCGATCAGCAGGAGCAGCCAGGCCAGCACCGCCGCCAGCACCTGCGGGTCGTGCTGGCTCCAGAACAGGGCCACGCCGCACAGGCCGCCGACCAGCGTGAGCAGGGTGGGCAGGATCGAGCCGTGATACAGCCGGCGGTTCAGCGCCGCCTCGATTTGTTCTCCGTAGCGTTTGTATATCGCTTCCGGTTCCTGCGCCGGCGGGGTGACATCGGGCGAGAAGAGAAAATGCATGGCCAACGTTTCCCTGTACTGTCCCTGATTGCGATAACCCGGCGCCTCCCTCGGCTTTCCAGCCTGCCCGGCAGTATGGAGTTTGCCCCGTCTTCGCAGCGGTCGCTAGAATGGTCTGATGCATGAAGACCTCTCTTTTCTCCTGAATAACCTCAATGATGCCCAGCGCCAGGCCGTGACCGCGCCCCTCGGTCGCCAGCTGGTGCTGGCCGGCGCCGGTTCGGGCAAGACCCGCGTGCTGGTGCATCGCATCGCCTGGCTGATCGAAGTGGAGAACGCCTCGCCGCATTCGATCCTCGCGGTGACCTTCACCAACAAGGCCGCCGCCGAGATGCGCGGGCGCATCGAGCAACTGCTGGGCCTCAATCCGATGGGCATGTGGGTCGGCACCTTCCACGGTCTGGCCCACCGCCTGCTGCGCGCCCACTGGCAGGAGGCGGGCCTCAGCGAGAACTTCCAGATCCTCGACTCCGACGATCAGCAGCGCCTGGTCAAGCGGGTGATCCGCGAGCTGGGCCTCGACGAGCAGCGCTGGCCAGCGCGCCAGTCCCAGTGGTTCATCAACGCGCAGAAGGACGAGGGCCTGCGGCCGCAGCACATCCAGGCCGGCGGCGACCTGTTCCTCTCCACCCAGCTGAAGATCTACGGCGCCTACGAGGCCGCCTGCGCCCGTGCCGGGGTGATCGACTTCTCCGAACTGCTGCTGCGCGCCCTCGATCTGTGGCGCGACCGGCCGGGCCTGCTCGAGCACTACCAGCGGCGCTTCCGCCACCTGCTGGTGGACGAGTTCCAGGACACCAACGCCGTGCAGTACGCCTGGCTGCGCCTGCTGGCCCAGGGCGGCGCCAGCCTGATGGTGGTGGGCGACGACGACCAGTCGATCTACGGCTGGCGCGGGGCGAAGATCGAGAACATCCGCCAGTTCTGCGACGACTTCCCGGACGCCGAAACCATCCGCCTGGAGCAGAACTACCGCTCCACCGCCAGCATCCTCAAGGCCGCCAACGCGCTGATCGCCAACAACCAGGGCCGCCTGGGCAAGGAGCTGTGGACCGAGGGCAGCGACGGCGAGCCGATCGGCTTGTACGCCGCCTTCAACGAGCACGACGAGGCGCGCTACGTGGTGGAGGGCATCGAGCGGGCGCTGAAGGAGGGCCTCGCGCACAGCGAGATCGCCATCCTCTACCGCTCCAACGCCCAGTCGCGGGTGCTGGAGGAGGCCCTGCTACGGGAGAAGATTCCCTACCGCATCTACGGCGGCCAGCGCTTCTTCGAGCGCGCCGAGATCAAGAACGCCATGGCCTACCTGCGGCTGATCCACCAGCGCCACAACGACGCGGCGCTGGAACGGGTGATCAACCTGCCGGCGCGCGGCATCGGCGAGAAGACCGTCGAGAGCCTGCGCGAGCTGGCGCGCCGCGAGGACCTTTCGCTGTGGGCCGCGCTGCACCAGGCGGTGGGTACCAAGGTGGTCTCCGGCCGGGCCGCCAGCGCGCTGAACGCCTTCGTCGAGCTGATCGACACCCTGGCGCTGAAGGTCGAGGAGATGTCGCTGCCGCAGATGACCCAGGTGGTGATCGAGCAGTCCGGGCTGCTCGCCTACCACCGCGAGGAGAAGGGCGAGAAGGCCCAGTCCCGGGTGGAGAACCTGGAGGAACTGGTTAGCGCCGCCCGCGCCTTCGAGAACTACGAGGACGAGGAGGCCCGGTCGCCGCTGGCCGCCTTCCTCGACCACGCCTCCCTGGAGGCCGGCGAGCAGCAGGCCGGCGACTTCGAGGACGGCGTGCAACTGATGACCCTGCACAGCGCCAAGGGGCTGGAGTTCCCGCTGGTGTTCCTGGTCGGCATGGAGGAGGGCCTGTTCCCGCACAAGATGAGCCTGGAGGAGCCCGGCCGCCTGGAGGAGGAGCGCCGTCTGGCCTACGTCGGCATCACCCGCGCCATGCGCCGTCTGGTGGTGACCTACGCCGAGACCCGCCGGCTCTACGGCAGCGAGACCTACAACAAGGTCTCGCGTTTCGTCCGCGAGATCCCGCCGGCGCTGATCCAGGAAGTGCGCCTGTCGGGCAGCGTCAGCCGGCCCTTCGGCGCCGCTGCGCGCGCCGGCGGCCCGAGCTTCGCCGGCGTCGGCGTGCCGGAGACCCCGTTCAGCCTCGGCCAGCGCGTGCGCCATGCGTTGTTCGGCGAGGGCACCATCCTCAACTTCGAGGGCGCCGGCGCTCACGCCCGGGTGCAGGTGAACTTCGAGAGCGAAGGCAGCAAGTGGCTGATGCTCAGCTACGCCAAGCTGGAGTCGTTGTAGCCGAAAAGCGTCGGGCGGCGCCGCTGGTCGAGGTCGCGGCGCGCCCGCCGGTCGTCGGCCATACTCAAGGCGGAGGTGAATCCGATGCCGAATACCCTGAGTGCCGCCCGCATACTGGATACCGCCCTGATTCTTGCCGAACGCCGTGGCTGGGAGTGCTTGCGCCTGGGCGACGTGGCGACCGAACTGGGCGTCGCCCTGGACGACATCGCCCGTCACTACCGGGACAAGGACGCCCTGGTCGAGGCTTGGTTCGACCGCGCCGACGCCGCCCTGCTGACCCGCTCCAGGGGCGCCGACCTGCCGGCCCTGGAGCCGCTCGGGCGCCTGGAGGAGCTGCTGGTCGCCTGGCTGAAGGCCCTCGAGCCGCATCGTGAGGTAACCGAGCAGATGCTCTGCTACAAGCTCGAACCCGGACACCTGCACCTGCAGCTGGGCGGTCTGCAGCGGATCAGCCGCACCGTACAATGGTGGCGCGAGGCCACCAGCTGCGAGAGCAGCCATTGCTGGCGGGTCGGCGAGGAGTGCGCCCTGACCCTGGTCTACCTGCGCGCCTTCGCCCACTGGCTGCGCCATCCCGAGGAGAGCGAGATCCAGTTCCGTGCCTTCCTGCGCCGGCGGTTGCGCTGCTGGCTGCCGGTCTGGCTGCGGCGGCCGCAGGCGTGTCCGGCCGTCCGTTAGGTGGAAAAGGGCAAAAGCCCGAAACACTTTTTATACTGGCAATGCATGGTCACGCTGGGCAAGATGACGCGCGTAAACCAATCAACGGGAACCTTACATGCAGCGTTTTCTCAGCCTCGCCCTGGCTTTCTGCGTCGCCCTGACGCTGAGCCTTGACGTCAACGCCGCCAAGCGTTTTGGCGGTGGGAAGTCGTTCGGCAGCGCGCCGACCCATCAGACCACCCAGACCCGCCAGGCCCCGCAGCAGCAGCCGAATTCCGTCGGTGCCGCCCCTGCCCCTGCACCCGGCGCCTCGACCGCGACCCGCCCGGCCACGCAGCCGCAGGCCAATCCCGCCGCCGCTCCGGTCCGTCCGGCCAGCGGTGCTTCGCGCTGGCTCGGCCCGCTGGCCGGCATCGCCGCCGGCGGCCTGCTGGCCTCGATGTTCATGGGTGACGGCTTCCAGGGCTTCCAGCTCCTCGACTTCCTGATCATCGCCCTGATCGCCTTCCTGGTGTTCCGCTTCGTCGTCGCTCGCCGGCACAAGCAGCAACCGGCCATGGCCGGTCATGCACCTATGCCCCAGGGTCGTGCCATGCCCGGCGCGCCCCAGCAGCGCCAGGCGCCGGCCGCGCCGAATGCCGTCGGCGGTTCGCGGGCGACGGCCCGCCCGGTGCTCAACGCGCCGGCCTGGTTCAACGAGCAGCGTTTCCTGGCGGCGGCCCAGGAGCACTTCATGGCTCTGCAGCAGCACTGGGACGCCAACGAGATGGACAAGATCGCCGAGTTCGTCAGCCCGCAGATGCTCTCCTTCCTGAAGCAGGAGCGCGCCGGCCTGGGCGACGGCTACCAGTCTACCTACATCGACGATCTGCATGTGCAGCTGGACGGCATCGACGACCTGGCCGACAAGACCGTGGCCACCCTGACCTTCAGCGGCGTGTCCAAGTCCTCCCGCTTCGATCAGGGCGAGCCCTTCAGCGAAAGCTGGCGCATGGAGCGCCGTCAGGGCCAGAACCAGCCCTGGCTGCTCGCCGGCATCCGCCAGAACGGCTGATCCGCGCGATACCGACGAAACCCGGGCCTGTGCCCGGGTTTCGTTTTTTCCGGGTGCCCGTACAGCTTTGGTTAAGGTTGCCCCGCTAGAGTGAGTCCCATCGAAAGCACTCATTCTTCGGAGAAGCAGACATGAAAAAACTGACCGCCCTGTTCGCCACCTCACTGCTCGCCGCCACCGCCGGCCTGGCCCAGGCTCGCGACCTCGGCCCGGACGAGATCGTCAAGCTGCGTGACGCCGGCACCATCCTGCCGTTCGACCAGCTCAACGCCGCGGCCCTGTCCAAGCACCCCGGCGCGACCTTCAAGGACAAGGAGCTGGAGCAGGAGTACGGCCGCTACGTCTACCAGGTGGAGCTGCGCGACGCCCAGGGCACGGAGTGGGACGTGGAGGTCGACGCCACCAACGGCAAGATCCTCCGCGATCAGCAGGACTGATTGCCGGCCGGCGCGCTGCGCAAGTCCTTGCCGGCGGGCACGCTCGGTAATGGCCCCGGGCCCGCATCGCCCGAGCTCCGGGGCGAACTGCGCAAGATGCGCCCGGCCATGGGCAACAAGCTGCGCAGCCTTTGGTGACCCGCTTCACACGGGCTCCGGTACTTGTTGTGCAACTTGTTGATCGGAAAGGAAAATTCGAGGGCGGCACGACTCTTGTCCTGGTCATGGCTCCCGGACCCATCTGGTCCATGACCCAGGCAAGGAGAGCTCTCATGCCAACACCCGCGTACCTGTCCCTCGAAGGCACCAAGCAGGGCCTGATCACCGCCGGCACCTTCACCGAGGATTCGGTCGGCAACATCTTCCAGGAAGGACACGAAGACCAGATCCTGGTCCAGGCCTTCAACCACCAGGTCATCATCCCGCGCGACCCGCAGTCCGGCCAGCCGACCGGGCAGCGCGTGCACAAGCCGCTGATGATCACCAAGGTGTTCGACAAGTCCTCGCCGTTGATCTTCAACGCCCTGACCTCCGGCGAGCGCCTTTCCAAGTGCCGTCTGGAGTGGTATCGCACCTCGGCCACCGGCACCCAGGAGCACTACTTCACCATCGAGCTGGAGGACGCGGTGATCGTCGACGTGCAGTCGCGCATGCCGAACTGCCAGGACCCGAACATGGCGCACTTCACCCACCTGGAGGACGTTTACTTCACCTACCGCAAGATCGTCTGGACCCACGAAGTCTCCGGCACCTCAGGCTCGGACGACTGGCGTTCGCCGATCGCCGCCTGAGTCGGTCCGTCGGCCGGGTTTCCCCGGCCGGCATTCTCTTTCTGCACGAGGACCGCGGATGTTCCAGCCGGCCAACCAGCCCCGTTTCCGCCTGACCATCGACGGCCAGCCGTCCGAGCTGCAGGTGCTCGCTTTCAGCGGCCGCGAGGCGATCAGCCGGCCGTATCGCTTCGACCTGGAGCTGGTCGGCGAACGGCCCGACCTGGACTTGGAGTGTCTGCTGCACCGGCCGGCCTTTCTCGCCTTCGACCGCGCCGGCCACGGCGTGCACGGGCTGATCCAGCGGGTCGCCCAGGGCGAATCCGGCCGGCGGCTGACCCGCTACCGGGTCGCGCTGGTGCCGC